>SKEN01000047.1_pt1 | contig 128948 bp, 149 predicted proteins | sample 4826711 | NCBI WGS metagenome assembly SKEN01 (sample SAMN11008808, study PRJNA524170) | human gut metagenome | biome: Human fecal sample; material: Feces; isolation source: fecal sample from pouch patient p39 | host: Homo sapiens | place: Israel: Tel-Aviv | collected 2015-02-10 | reverse complement strand
TGAATAATAGTTACATCACAATAATAAAGGAAAAACGTACCGTTTTGAGTAGAAAACGCGTACCGCTAAATCAGAATGAATGTACCGCCGATTTCAGAATAGGCGTACCGTTCGAGCAGAATTTGCATCTCAGCGTTTCGTATTAATGAAAGGGTATTTTTTGCAGGAAAAATAAAAAATTTTCATCAAGAGCCTGTATTTATGCCCTTCATCTTTTGAATATGTGTAAGGACATTTTTGAGCCGGCATAAAAATGATTTTTACAACAGTTAGAAACAGAAACGAGGCGAGAAAAGAATGAAATATGAATACATGAAGGAGTCAGAGCAGATGCTTCAGTACTTCCAGTTTCCGAAGTTTTTGCTAAAACTGCGCATTTCCCAAACTGCGAAATTTCTTTATATGATTTTGTATGACCGGGCACGGATATCGAGAAAGAATAGCTGGATAGATAAGTATGGAAATGTTTATCTGATTTTTCCAATAGAAGAATTGTCTGTTCAAATCGATAAATGCAAATCTTCTGTAAAAACAGCGTTGAAGGAATTAGATGATGTAGGACTATTGGTTCGCAGATCCGGTGGATTTTCAAAACCCAATCATTTATATGTAAAAATTCCATCTGATGAGATCGGTTTACAGACGGTTGACAATAAGGCGGTTGAAAAGATGGCTGTAATAGAGTCGGAAAAGCACCCATCATCTGGTCGTAAAAATGGCTGTGCAGGAGTCAGAAATGTGGCACCTAGTAAAGTAACTGAGAAAAATAAAAGAAATAAATATCATGAAGTAAATTATTGCTATGGGGAAGGAGAGAGTTTGTGATGAGAGAAGAAGATACTGTATGTGTAGGCAGTGATGGTTTGCGATACTGCAAAGTCTGTGGGGAAGCGAAAGAAGCTTTTTTCTCTGAGGGCGGTTTTATGGGGATGAAGAAACATTCCAGGCAATGTGCTTGTGACAGAAAAGCATATGAAGAAGAACAAAAATATTTTAAAGACAAAGAACACCGGGAATTAGTCAACAGAAATACAAGCATCTGTTTTGATGAGAGCAGAATGGAAGAGTGGACATTTGAGAATGCAGATATGTCAGATGCGGTAATGCATAAGGCAAAAAATTATGTTGATAACTGGGATGAAATGAAAAGAAATCATATTGGTTGTTTGTTTTGGGGACCGGTTGGTACCGGGAAAAGTTATATTGCCGGGTGCATTGCCAATGAACTTCTTAAGCAGGAAGTAACGGTGAAGATGACAAATTTCAATACCATTATCGATGATATATTTCCACTGGCAGACAAAACGGAATATATCAATGCATTGGCTTCTTACCAGCTTTTGATTATTGATGATCTTGGAGTGGAACGAAATTCAGAATATGCGTTAGGAATTATTTTTAGCGTCATAGACCGAAGGATCCGTTCAGGACGACCATTGATCATCACGACCAATCTTCCGCTGAAAGAAATAAAAAACGAGACCATGTTAGATAAAAGACGTATCTATGATCGTATTTTGGAAATGTGTACACCCATGTATGTTGGAGGCACAAGCAAACGAGAAGCGATTGCAAGTATGAAAATGGAGAAAGCGAAAACCTTGTTGAATACAAACCGAGGGGAGGAGGAATGCGAATGAATCATACAGAAAAAACAGTACCTGTTTGGAAGAAATATTCTTTAAATGTTTCCGAAGCAGCAGAATATTACGGAATTGGAGAAAAGAGATTAAGGCAGATTGCAGGTGAAAATGAGGGAGCGGATTTCATTTTGGAAGTAGGTTCTCATATACGGTTCAAAAGAAAATTATTTGAAGATTATCTGGATACAGCCAGTACAGTTTAAGTAACAGAATAGAAGAAATAGTAATGAAAATAATGTTCATTTTATCTTAGCGAAGGGAAGGTCTTGTGGTATAATGAAGAAACCGAGACGGTCTTCCAAGTTAAATGAATATTTAATGAAGGAGACGAAATATTATGAGTGAAAAAAGGAGAGATCATAGAGGACGTATATTACACAATGGAGAAATACAGTTATCTGATGGCAGATATCGATTTAAGTATGTCGATGAGATGGGAAAGGAGCGCTGCGTATATAGCTGGCGCTTAGACCATAATGATGCAACTCCGAAAGGAAAGCGCCGTACTTTGTCGCTTCGAGAGATGGAGAAGAAAATCCAGGCGGACCATTTTGAGCAGATTGCAACAAATGGCGGAAATATGACGGTACTGAAGCTGGTTGAAAAATATACATCAACAAAAACCGGTGTCAGACCTACTACAGTTGCAGGATACGGAACAGTTATCAATTTATTGAAGAAAGATCCATTTGGAAAAAGAAGGATTGATAGGGTTCGGATTTCAGATGCAAAATGTTGGCTGATACATCTTCAGCAGGTAGAAAAGAAAAGCTATAGTTCCATACATTCGATCCGAGGAGTTCTTCGTCCGGCATTTCAGCTGGCGGTGGATGATGATCTGATCAGGAAAAATCCATTTCAGTTTCAGCTGATGGAAGTGGTCGTGAATGACAGTGTGACAAGAGAGGCAATCAGCAGAGCACAGGAACGTAAGTTTCTACGATTTGTGAAGGAAGATCCTCATTTTTGCAGGTATTATGAGGGAATCTACATTTTATTTAAAACCGGCCTTCGCATCTCGGAATTTTGTGGTTTAACGATTTCTGATATTGATTTCAAGGAACATATGATCAACATCGATCATCAATTGCAGAAGAAATCAAAAATCGGATATTATATTCAAGAGACTAAAACAACCAGTGGAACGAGAAAGATACCTATGACTGCGGATGTAGAGGAATGCTTTCGGAAAATAATAGAAAAACGGAACCCGCCCAAAGCAGAACCTATGGTAGATGGAAAAAGTGGATTCTTATACTTTGATAAAAATGAAAGTATTTGTTATTCCCTGCACTGGGAGCATTATTTTCAACACATCATTCAGAAGTATAATAATACTTATAAAGTACAGATGCCTGTCATTACCCCTCATGTATGTCGGCATACCTATTGCTCAAATATGGCAAAATCCGGAATGAATCCAAAAGCATTGCAATATTTGATGGGCCACTCAGAGATCAGCGTAACGTTGAATACATATACGCATGTAAATCTTGAGGATGCCAGGGAAGAAGTTGCCCGGATTCAGGTTGTGTAATTACGATTTTTAATTGAAAATAGCAAGGTGTAAAATGGAAAAACATACACCTTATTTTACACCTTTTGCTGACGATATTATGCGAAAATAAACCAGGTTATGCCAGAAAGCAAAAATTTACAGAGGCTTACAAAGCCCGAAATATCAAGAAAAACTAAGAAATGCGAGGTTATGCAACAATGATAAAAGTGCTCTTTATCTGCCACGGCAACATCTGCCGCAGTACCATGGCGCAATACGTTTTCCAGAATCTGATCAACAGACACAACCTCACCGATCAGTTCTACATTGATTCCGCAGCTACCAGCCGCGAGGAGATCGGTAATCCGGTCCATCACGGCACCAGGCGGAAGTTAAAAGAAGTCGGCATCCCGTGCGGAGATCACCGCGCACGTCAGTTAGAAAAGCGGGAATATGACGAATTTGATTATCTGATCGGGATGGATTCCATGAATATCCGCAATATGATGCGGATTCTGGGCGGCGATCCGGAAGGAAAAGTGTCGAAACTGCTTGATTTTACAGAGCGGACAGGGCAGGATATTGCGGATCCGTGGTATACCGGGAATTTTGACAGGACATACGAAGATGTGAAAGAAGGCTGTGAAGCCTTACTGCAGGACTGCCTGCTGCGCCTATAGAGCGCAGCTGAGCAGTTTTTTTAGATTGTTGTGGAATTGTTTTCCGTGGACATGAAGTTTATGACGTTCGGAATTGGAGAGATCCTGATTCAGATGTTTTTCGTAACGATTGAAGAGTACGCGATAGTCCATATTCTGACGGTGGCTCCAACGGATCAGTACCCAGTTCATTGCATCTTCGGTCCAGTACTGGGAGGGGATGCCGGCTTCTTTCAAGACAGTGATATACTGCATGGCGCGCACAGACAGTTTGTTCAGATGTTTTTGTTTTTCTGCCTCAGAAGCAGCATCTTTCCGGCGGAAGAACAGAAACGTACGTTTTTTCTTCTGGGAGTTGTTCTCCCAAAATTCCATCGCAAGATCTACGGTTTCCTGCAGACGACAGGCAGCGTTCCAATATACGACAAACGGAGCAGCCTGTTCATCATCCTCGGGACCAACGGTAAAGGTGCGGAAGACACGGATTTGTCCACCGCCTAATTCTTTGTCATATTCGTGCCGGGATTCGGGATTGGAAAGTACCCGGTACGCCTCCAGTATTTCCTGCATACACGCAGTGGTGTCGATGCCCTGATTCATATTGGCATCCGGGTGATATACTTTAGCAAGCGCATTTTTTGCACTTGTGATTTCCTGTAATGTAGCTTCCCGGGAAACACCGAGAATATCATAGTAAGTACGGGAATTCATAAGAACCTCCTTCGATTTATAGAATCTCTCTTTCAGAGAATGAAAGAGAGTAAAAATATACATAAAAAAAGCAGATGGCAAGAAAAAATCAGTCTGCCCGGACGGAAATCTGACGATTGCCGATAAGAATATCTGCACCAAATTATTATATTACCTGGATATGGAAAATGCAAGCAATTTTGCTGACGGAATTGCCCGATTGTGTTATATTTTTTTATAGAGAAAAAAGTCAGGAATAACAGACATAGAAAAGAGGTTATCAGACATGTATATTGCAGACTTACACACCCATTCCAGATATTCCAGAGCCACCAGCAAAGAGTGTACGCCGGAGTATCTGGATCTGTGGGCGCGCAGAAAAGGCATCCATCTGATCGGGAGCGGGGATTTTACGCATCCGGCATGGAGAGAAGAGTTAAAAGAAAAATTAAAGCCCGCAGAAGACGGATTTTATGTGCTGAAAAAAGAATACAGGATTCAGGATGGGAATACGCCGGATCACATGATTCCCCGATTCGTGATCACCGGAGAGATCAGTTCTATCTATAAGAAATGCGATAAGGTGCGGAAGGTTCACAGTCTTTTGATTCTTCCCGGGCTAAAAGCCGCAGAGAATCTTTCGGAGAAACTGGAAGTGATCGGAAATCTGCATTCGGACGGGCGGCCGATTCTTGGGTTGGATTGCAGGGATTTACTGGAAATCATGCTGGAGACAACACCAGATGGCATGTACGTTCCGGCACACATCTGGACACCGCATTTTTCCATGTTCGGAGCATTTTCCGGATTTGATACGATAGATGAGTGCTTCGGGGATCTGAGTTCTCACATTCATGCAGTGGAGACGGGATTATCCTCGGATCCGCCGATGAACTGGCGGGTGTCCATGCTGGACCGGTTTCAGTTGATTTCCAATTCCGATGCGCATTCTCCGGCAAAACTGGGAAGAGAGGCCACTCTTCTGGATATTGACTGGTCCTATGAAGGTCTGAGAGGTGCCATTCAAAATGGCAGCGGTCTGGCAGGCACCATTGAATTTTTCCCGGAGGAAGGAAAATACCATATGGATGGCCATCGGAAGTGCAATCTTTGCCTGACACCGATAGAGACAGAAACATATCAGGGAAAATGTCCGGTGTGTGGAAGAAAAATTACCATTGGTGTTTCTCATCGGATTGAACAGCTGGCGGACAGGGCGGAAGGTTTTGTAAAAGAAGGTGCCAATGGATTTGAAAGTCTGGTTCCACTTCCGGAAGTTATCTCAGCATGCGTGGGTGTTTCTTCCGGAAGTAAGAAGGTACAAAAAGAATACGAGCAGATGCTGCGGATGATCGGATCGGAATTTGAGATTCTGAGAACTGTGCCGTTGGAGGAAATCCGGCAAAAGTCCGGATTTCTGATCGCAGAGGGAATTGAGCGTCTGCGAAACGGCGAGGTAGAGCGGATTTCGGGATTTGACGGAGAATACGGAACAATCAAACTGTTTCAGCCGTATGAACTGGAAGAGGTCGATAGACAGCGGTGATTGCCGAACCGAAAGAGGGGTGTTGATTTTCTCACGTTGACTTGCTAGAATAGAAGAAACAATAAGATTCGTTGCACCCGGATGGAAGGATGCCTCCAGTTTGGAACATCCTTCCCTTTTTGTGGGGAGCCGGATTTCAGGAAAAGAGGTTTGATATCATGCAGTATGATTTTACAACGATTATGGACCGGCGGGGAAAGGATGCCATCGCAGTAGATGCGCCTGCCGGAAACAATACAGGCAATGATTTTTTCGCAGGTGCGAAAATTCGAGAAGGGTTTGATCTGATCCCGATGTGGGTAGCGGATATGAATTTTCCGGCGCTTCCGGCAATTCCGGAGGCGATCATCCAGAGGACAAAGCATCCGGCATATGGTTATTTTGATCCGTCGGCGGCATATTATGACGGGATCATCAACTGGCAGAAGACACGTAATGGCGTGAACGATCTGACAAAAGAGTGCATCGGCTATGAGAACGGTGTGCTCGGCGGTGTGGTTTCGGCTTTGAAAGTATTGTGTTCCAATGGGGATTCTGTTTTGCTGCAATCTCCGACGTATATCGGATTTACGCATTGTATTGAGGACAATGGATGGAATATCGTCCTGAATCCACTGGTGTTGGATGAAGAAGGAATCTGGCGGATTGATTACGAAGATATGGAAGAAAAAATTGTGCAAAACAAGATCCATGCGGCGGTTTTTTGTTCGCCTCACAACCCGACCGGACGTGTTTGGGAGCGCTGGGAGATTGAAAAGGCGATGGAAATCTATCAGAAGCATGATGTGTATGTGATTTCAGATGAAATCTGGTCAGATCTGACACTTCCGGGATATCAGCATATTCCGACACAGTCTGTATCCGAGGATGCAAAAAACAGAACTATTGGGCTTTACGCTCCGTCCAAGACATTTAATCTGGCAGGATTGATTGGTTCGTATCATATCATTTATAATTCGTATTTGAGAGACCGGGTATGTATGGAAGGGAAAATGACCCATTACAATTCTATGAATGTGTTGTCTATGCATGCGCTGATCGCGGCATATTCGAAAGAAGGAATGGAGTGGGTGGACGAGCTTCGCACCGTGCTGGATACGAACATTTCCTATGCCATGGAGTTTATCAGGCGAGAATTTCCGGGTGTTTCCGTGTCCAGACCGCAGGGGACGTACATGCTCTTTTTAGACTGCACAGACTGGTGCGAGGCGCATCACCAGACCATTGAAGAGCTGCAGAGGGCAGGCATGGAAGTGGGCGTAATCTGGCAGGATGGTCGCCCGTTCCACGGAGCATGCCATATCCGGATGAATCTGGCGCTGCCGCACAGTCGTGTGAAAGAAGCGTTTGAACGATTGAAACAGTATGTGTTTCTCGACTGAAAAATAGTGACATAAAAAAGGAGTACAACATGCAGTATATCATTCCGCACTACTATAAGAAGTTTGTATGTATCGGCGGGGACTGTCCGGATACTTGCTGCGCAGGGTGGCAGATTATGATCGATCCCGCTTCGCTGAAAAAATACAGACAGATAAAAGGACGGCTTGGCAGTCGCCTGCACAATGAAATTGACTGGGAGGAAGGCGCGTTTCGCCAATATGAGAAGCGCTGTGCCTTTCTCAATGAAGAAAATCTGTGTGATCTGTACATAGAAGGCAACGGATCCGGGATGTTCTGCAAGACCTGCAGGCTGTATCCGAGACATGTGGAAGAATTTGAAGGACTGCGGGAGATTTCCCTGTCTTTATCCTGTCCGGAAGCAGCAAACCTGATCCTGGGCTGCGAAGAGCCGGTCCGTTTTCTGGAGGCGGAAAATCCGGATCGGGAAGAGACTTATGAGGAGTTTGATTTCTTCTTGTTTACTAAACTGGAAGACGCGAGAACTCTGATCTTTCAGATTCTTCAGAATCGGGAGTATCCAATCCGGTTGAGAATGGCGATCGTGCTGGCACTGGCGCATGATCTGCAGGAGAGGATCGACAAAAATGCCCTGTTTGAGATTGATGGGCTTCTAAAGCGTTACGAGAAGGAACGTGTCTGGACCTGGTTTCAGGAAAAACTGGACAATCTGGATACAGAGGCAAAAACGCAGCAGGAGGTTTGCGGCAATCTGTTCGTGATCCTGAATCATCTGGAAGTGCTCAGAGACGACTGGAAGGGATATGTCAAAGAAGCAAAAAATATGTTGTTGGAATCAGAGCTGTCAGCAGAGCAAAGAAAAGAGTTCGAATCCGTGTTTACGGAGAAGATCATGGAACAGCTGATGGTTTATTTTGTATTTACTTACTTTTGCGGGGCAGTCTACGATGAACAGGCATATGGGAAACTAAAATTTGCAGTGGCAGGTTGTATTTTGATCCGGGCGCTGGCAAAAGGTGTATTTTTGAAAAATGGAACGCTGGAGTTTTCGGATGTTGCAGAGGCAGCACGCCGGTATGCAAGAGAAGTGGAGCATTCAGATTTCAACAAGTGCAAGATGGAGCAGATGCTGCAGGATGAAGGCAAATTTGGACTGGAAAAATTATTTGTAATTTTATAAAAGGCGATAGGATAAGAAAGAAACAACAGGGGGGATTTTATGACAAAGACAGCAGCGCCTATGACAAGCGGCTCGATCTGGAAACAGATGACTTTTTTTGCGATGCCGATTTTTCTGGGCAATTTATTTCAGCAATTATATAACACTGTGGATTCTCTGATCGTTGGAAATTTCCTGGGGAGCAGTGCACTGGCCGCAGTCAGCTCCTCCGGAAGTCTGATCTTTATGCTGATTGGATTTTTGAGTGGAATCTCAGCGGGAGCGGGGGTGATCGTTGCCCGGTTTTTTGGTGCAGGAGATGAGAAAAATCTGCAGCGCGCGGTACACACCACAGTTGCATTTGGTCTGGTGGCAGGAGTTTTGATGACCGGTGTGGGAGTGGCACTTTCTCCGCAGATCCTGCGGTGGATGGATACGCCCGAAAGTGTAATGAGGGAATCGGTGACATATCTACAGATTTATTTTGCGGGATCTTTAGGATTTGTGATGTACAATGTCCTAGTGGGAATTCTGCAGGCTGTGGGAGACAGCAGACATCCTTTGTATTATCTGATCGTATCGTCTGTGATCAATCTGGTGTTGGATCTGTTGTTTATCACAGGATTTCATACAGGAGTGGGAGGTGCGGCGGTTGCAACCGTGATCTCTCAGATTGTGAGTGCACTCCTTTGTTTCTGGCAGCTGCTGCGGACAAAGGAAAGCTATGGATTGAAGATTCGAAAAATCCGTTTTGACAAAGGAATCCTTGTCCAGATCATCAAGATCGGACTGCCTTCCGGAGTGCAGAACTCTATCATTGCGTTTGCAAACGTAATCGTGCAGTCCAAGATCAATGCATTCGGAGAGATGGCAATGGCGGGCTATGGGGCCTACACAAAGGTGGAAGGGTTCGGTTTTCTGCCCATCAACAGCTTTACTATGGCACTGACGACATTTGTAGGACAGAATCTGGGTGCAAAGCAGGAGGAGCGCACGAGAAAAGGGGCGCGATTTGGAATTCTCGCAGCAGTTATATTGGCAGAACTGATTGGTGTCGTGGTATTTCTTCTGGCACCACAGCTGATCGCGGCATTTGACTCTTCTCCTGAGATCATTCGGTTTGGTGTGGAAAAAGCCAGAACAGCAGCGTTATTTTACTGTCTGCTTGCATTTTCACATTCCATTGCAGCAATTCTGCGCGGTGCGGGGAAGACGATGGTGTCCATGATCATTATGATGATGTGCTGGTGCGTGATCCGGGTGTCTTTCCTTTCCGTGATGATTCCGCTCACTCACAGCATTCAGGTGGTGTACTGGGTATATCCGCTGACATGGAGTTTAAGTTCTCTGGCATTTTTCTGGTATTATAAGAAAGCGAAGTGGATATAATAAATAGTAACAGACCAGATCAGGGAATGGAGAATCGAAATGAAACGTGTTCTCGCAGTGTTACTAAGCGCAGTACTGAGTCTCTCTGTGGCTGTTGTGCCCGGGATTCAGACTCTGGCAGAAGAGCCGGATGCGGCTCAGAAAACAGAAGGGCAGCAGGAGGCAGAGGTGGAAGTACAGGCACCAAGTGCCGTTTTGATGGAAGCGTCCACAGGCGCTGTGTTGTATGAAAAAGATGCAGATACAAGACGCGCGCCGGCCAGTGTCACGAAGATCATGACTATGCTTTTGATCTTTGATGCACTGGAGGATGGAAAAATTGTGCTGGAAGATGAGGTGTCAACCTCGGAATATGCAGCGTCCATGGGAGGTTCTCAGGTGTTTTTGGAGCCCGGAGAAACGCAGAGTGTGGATACGATGTTAAAATGTATTTCCGTAGCCAGTGCCAATGATGCCTGTACCGCCATGGCAGAGTACATAGCGGGCAGTGAAGAGGCTTTTGTAAAGATGATGAATGAACGGGCGGCAGGGCTCGGAATGAAAAATACAACGTTTCAAAACTGTAACGGACTGGATACAGAGGGACATTTGACGACGGCAAGAGATATTGCTCTGATGTCCAGAGAATTGATCGAAAAATATCCGAAGATTCATGATTACTGCATGATCTGGATGGATACGATCACCCATACCACAAAAAAGGGGACTTCTGAATTTGGATTGTCCAACACGAACAAACTGGTACGGCAGTATCCGTATGCCACAGGTTTAAAGACAGGTTCCACCGATGAAGCAAAATTCTGCGTGTCTGCGACAGCCGAAAAAGACGGGATGGAACTGATCGCGGTGATCCTGGGCGGAGAAAATTCGAAACAGCGGTTTCAGGATGCGACGAAGCTTCTGAATTATGGATTCGGAAAATGCCAGGTATACGAAGACAATGATCCGCCGAAGTTAAAACCGGTCGAAGTGCAAGGTGGTGTCAAAGAGCAGATTCTCTGCGAGTATGCGGATACGTTCCGCTATCTGGACACAAGCGGAGCAAATCTGGTAGGGGTGACAAAGAAGGCACAGATGAAGCAGTCTGTAAAAGCTCCGGTGAAAAAGGGACAGAAAGTAGGCGAACTTGTCTATAAGCTGGGAGAAAAAGAAATCGGAAGAGTGGAGATTCTGGCAAAAGAAAGCTGTAAAAAAGCAGAATTTCTGGATTATCTGAAAAAAGTGATGCAAAAAATCAGGGTGTAGCGAAGTGCTGCACCTTTCCTTATGTTGAACTGCATCCAAAAAAATGATAGGATAAGAAGAAAAAATGACAAAAAGGAGAATGCCATGAAAGCAGTGATCTTAGTGGTCTTTGTTCTGACAGTGGCGGCAGTTCTTTGTCTGCTGGAAGCGTACCGGGAGCAGCAGTATTTCAAGGTGACAGAGGACGGTGTTGTATCCCGCAGGCTGAACGGGCTGAAAAAGGAAAAGAAGATCGTGTTTTTAAGCGATCTGCACAATAAAGAATATGGAGTCGGAAATGAACGTTTGCTGGATGCGATCTGCAAAGCGAGGCCGGATCTGATTCTGATCGGCGGGGATATGCTGGTCGGAAAGAAAGGGTGTTCCGTTGCTCCGGCTCTGAAATTTGTTTCAAAACTGCCTGCGATCGCTCCGGTTTATTATGCCTGCGGAAATCACGAGCAGCGGATGAAGAGAAAACCGGAAGTCTATGGGGAGGTTTATCAGGCGTATCAAAAGCAATTAGAAGAATGCGGCGTGCATTTTCTGGAAAATAGCAGTGTCCTGCTTAAGGAGGATGACTGCAGGATCCGGATTTCGGCTCTGGAACTGCCCCTTGCAACTTATACAAAATTCAAAAAATACCGGGTCACAGAGCAGGATGTAACAGCATGTATTGAAAAAGAAGCTGCGGATTATGAGATTCTTCTGGCGCACAATCCGGTTTATTTTGACGCATATAAAAAATGGGGAGCAGATCTGGTGCTTTCCGGGCATCTTCACGGCGGGATTATCCGTCTGCCGGGAATCGGAGGTCTGATCACGCCTCAGGCGATTCCGTTTCCGAAATATTCCGGGGAGATGACAACAGAAGGAGAGCAGACGATCATTGTAAGCCGTGGGCTTGGCACTCATACGATCAATCTCCGTTTTTTGAATGAGGCAGAGATGATCGTGATTCATCTGCGGGGCGAAAAAGACAGTTGAGAATTTGAAGGATTTCCCGTATAATGAAACACAGTGTGAAATAACAGACGGTAGATGGGAGAAATAAAACAGATGGGGATACCGGTAAAATTGCAGGTTTTTGAAGGTCCGTTGGATCTGCTGTTACATTTGATCGAGAAAAATAAGATTGATATCTATGACATTCCGATCGTAGAGATCACCAGCCAGTATATGGAATATATCCGGCAGATGGAGCGGGAAGATTTAAACGTCATGAGTGAATTTCTCGTGATGGCGGCAACACTTCTGGATATCAAATGCCGGATGCTGCTCCCGAAAGAGATCAATGAAGAGGGCGAAGAGGAAGATCCGAGAGCAGAGCTGGTAGAACAGCTTTTACAGTATAAAATGTACAAATATATGTCCTACGAGCTGCGGGATCGTCAGGTAGATGCAGACCAGTATTTTTACCGGGAGGCAGATATTCCCAAAGAGGTGAAAAGTTATGTTCCTGCGGTAGATCTGGATCAGCTTTTAGGGGATGTGACGCTGGTACAGCTGAGGAAGATTTTCCGGGAAGTGATGCGCAGGCAGGAAGAGAAGATCGATCCGGTGCGGAGTAAGTTCGGTAAGATCGAGAAAGAAGAAGTACCGCTTCCGGACAAGCTTTTGTATGTGGAGACTTATGCAAGGACACATAAAAAATTCAGTTTTCGTATGCTTCTTGAAAAACAGAGGAGCAAGATGCATATTGTGGTGACATTTCTGGCAGTGCTGGAGTTGATGAAGACGGGCATGATCCGTGTTTATCAGGAAGAAATCTGCGGGGAGATCCTGATCGATTCCCAGATATAACAGAGCATAAGAGCATGTCAGGAGAAACAGGAAGGAAAGAGAAAGAATGGAGAAAAAAAAACTGCAGGCAGCCATAGAAGCAATTTTGTTTGCAATGGGAGGCTCTGTGGAGCTGAAAAAACTTGCACAGGCGATCGGACATGACGAAGAAACGACAAAAAAAATAATCCGCCAGATGATGGACCGGTATGAGAAAGAAGATCGGGGAATCCGGATCATCGAACTGGAAGCTTCGTTTCAGATGTGCACGAAAAAAGAGATGTATGAATATTTGATCCGGGTAGCAAAGCAGCCGAAAAAACAGGTTCTTACGGATGTACTTTTGGAAACGCTTTCGATCATCGCCTACAAGCAGCCGGTTACAAAACTGGAAATCGAAAAAATCCGTGGCGTCAAATCGGATCATGCAGTCAGCAAGCTGGTAGAATATGATCTGGTTGAGGAAGTGGGGCGTATGGATGCGCCGGGAAAACCGCTTTTATTTGGAACCACAGAAGAGTTTCTGCGCAGATTCAGTGTACATTCTCTGGATGAACTTCCTGCGCCGAATCCGGAGCAGGTAGCACATTTTAAAGAAGAAGCAGAGGATGAGGTACAGTTAAAGTTAAACCTGTAGTTCTGATTAAAAATCTTCGGACATAGGATATAGCAAAGAATGTCTGGAGAATAAAAAAGCAATGCATGAGAAAAGAAGGGAAAGAGGACGAACATATCGGGTCGGGCTGATCCTGGGCTTTTGTCTTCTGATTGCAGTAAATGGTCTGTTTCCGGTTTCGTGTGTATATGCGGAGGAAGAACAGACAAAAATCGCATACGGGGAGAATACTCCAGGACAGTTATACGCCCGGTCGGCAGTTTTGATGGATGCAGACAGCGGGCGTATTTTGTTTGCAAAAAATGCCGAAACAGAGCGTCCTATGGCGAGTACAACCAAGATCATGACCTGCATTCTTGCATTGGAACGTGCAGACCGGGATGAGAGTGTGTCAGTCAGTGCCAATGCGGCAGCCCAGCCCAGAGTCCGACTGGGGACAGTGGAAGGACAGAAATTTAAGCTTAAGGATCTTTTATATTCTCTGATGCTGGAATCACATAACGATACAGCGGTGATGCTGGCAGAACATCTGGCTGGAAGCGTGGAGCAGTTTGCGGATGAGATGAACCAGAAAGCAAGAGAACTGGGACTTAGCCATACCCATTTTGTCACACCCAATGGTCTGGACGGGGCAGATGACGGCGGGAGCCATCGGACCACGGCAGAAGAACTGGCAAGGATTATGCGCTATTGTGTGATGGAGTCTCCAAAGCGGAAGGAATTTCTGGAAATTACAGGCGTGTCTTCCTATCAGTTTTCGGATCTGGAGCAGACGCAGACGTATTCCTGCATCAATCACAACGCGTTTCTTACGATGATGGAAGGCGCTGTATCCGGAAAAACCGGATTTACCGGGGAGGCAGGATATTGCTACGTGGGGGCATTAAAAAGAGAAAAGCGAACCTTTATCGTAGCACTTCTGGCGTGCGGCTGGCCGAACAATCGGAGCTATAAATGGGAGGATACAAAAAAACTGATGGAGTACGGTCTGGAACATTTTGAATATCAGAGTATGAAAGGCGCCGGGCAAAAATTTAAAATCCGGGTGACGGATGGGATTCCGGATTCCAATCAGAAAGAGGCGTATACATATGCAGAAGCACTGTCAGAGCAGTCAAATCTTTCGTTTCTGCTGGCAGACTGGGAATCTGTTCAGGTAAGAAGGAACATTCCGGCAGTATTACCGGCTCCTGTCCGGGAAGGGACAGAAGTGGGAACGATAGAATATCGGGTCAACGGAGAAACTCTTGCCAGACTTCCGGTAGTAATCCAAAGGTCTGTGGGAAAAATTGATTTTTCATGGTGCTGGAAGAAAATAGCAGCAAAATATTTCTTAAAAGAGAAAATATATTAAAATAAATCAAGGCAAGTGATTAAAAATGTCACTGGTATCGAATGGAAGAGTATGATAGTATAAACGAAATAAAAAAAGACAAGTAAATTGATGTAATATAAGGAGTGCTTGCGATGAAGAATTTTGAAAAATATGAAAGAAGCTATTTTATGCCGCCGGTGCCGTGCTATGACTGGGTGAAGAAAGACCATATTGAAAAACCGCCCGTCTGGTGCAGCGTGGATCTGCGGGATGGGAATCAGGCATTGATCGAGCCTATGAGTCTGGAGGAAAAAATAGAATTCTTCCAGATGCTTCTGGATGTCGGCTTCAAGCAGATCGAAGTGGGATTTCCGGCAGCGTCTGAGACAGAATATCAATTTCTGCGTACATTGATCGAGCAGAATATGATCCCTGAGGATGTAACGATCCAGGTTCTGACACAGGCGAGAGAGCATATTATCAAACGGACCTTTGAAGCGGTCAAAGGAGCGCCGCATGCGGTCATTCATCTGTATAATTCAACTTCTGTCGCACAGAGAGAACAAGTGTTTAAAAAGAATAAAGAAGAAATCAAAAAAATTGCGGTAGACGGAGCCATTCTTCTGAATGAGCTGGCAAAGGAGACAGAAGGGAATTTCACGTTTGAGTACAGCCCGGAAAGTTTCCAGGGAACCGAGGTGGATTATGCGCTGGAAGTGTGCAATGCAGTTCTCAGAGTGTGGGAGCCGTCCAGGGAGCGAAAAGTGATCATCAATCTTCCGACAACCGTGGAAAACGCGATGCCGCATGTGTTCGCAAGTCAGGTGGAATATATGAGCAAGCACTTATATAACAGAGAACATGTATTGTTATCGCTTCATCCGCATAACGACAGAGGATCCGGCGTCAGTGACGCAGAGCTTGGAATTCTGGCAGGAGCGGACCGGATCGAGGGAACGCTGTTTGGAAACGGCGAACGGACCGGAAATGTGGATATTATCACGGTTGCTATGAATATGTATTCACAGGGAGTGGATCCGGGCTTGGATTTTTCCAACATGAGTGAGATCAGTGAGACCTATGAGAGACTTACCAGAATGCAGGTTTCTCCGAGACAGCCATATGCCGGAGAACTGGTATTTACCGCGTTTTCCGGTTCTCACCAGGATGCGATCGCAAAAGGAATGGCATGGAGAGAAGAGAAGCAGTGCCAGACATGGTCGGTTCCTTACCTTCCTCTGGATCCAAAAGATGTGGGACGCCGCTACGAGACCGATGTGATCCGTATCAACAGTCAGTCCGGAAAAGGCGGAGTCAACTATATTTTAAAACAGAGCTTTGGAATCAGCCTTCCGCAGAAAATGAGAGAAGAGGTCGGCTATCTTGTAAAGGATGTGTCGGATAAAGCGCATAAAGAACTGACGCCAGACTGGGTATACCATATATTTGAAGATCATTATATTCACGTAAAAACAATCTTTACAGTAGATGAATGTCACTTTAAACAGGAAGACGGAATCCTTGCGGAGGCGACGATCCACCATGCGGGAAGCGACCGTGTGATCAACGGAATGGGAAATGGACGTCTGGATGCGGTGAGCAATGCTATTAAGCACTATTTTGACATCGATTATGAGCTGGCATTTTATGAAGAACATTCCATGACAAAAGGGTCTTCATCCAAAGCGGTCGCTTATGTGGGCGTGATCTGCAATAAAAAGCGCTACTGGGGAGTCGGCATTGATGCCGATATCATCAAAGCTTCTGTAGAAGCCCTGGTCGTGGCAGTCAATAAGATCGAAGAACTCCGAAATCAGCAGGAATGCAAGGATGCAAGACTCTTGGAGATCACGAATTATATCTATGCAAACTATAAGCATGTGACACTGGATGAGCTGTCCGAAAAGTTTTTCCTGTCGAAACCATACCTTTCCAAATATATCAAGGAAAAATCAGGAATGACATTCGGAGACATCCTGAAAAATGTCCGGATGAAAAAAGCCTGCACGATGCTCAGGGAAGGCAATGCAACTGTAGAGAGTATCGCAGAGACTGTGGGATATCAGAACGTAGAACATTTCAACCGGATCTTTAAAAAGATGTATCAGGTCACTCCGGTGCAATTCCGTAATCAGAAGTAAAAACAAAGACATATTTCCAAAGTCAGGAAATATGTCTTTTTTTATAAAAATTCGGAAAAAATAAAAGAAAATGGCAAAGAAATAACAAAAAACAGAAATTTAATTGAATTTTTTCGCTAAGTAATATATACTAGAATAGGCAAAAATTTTGGTTTATATTTAAACACATTTTATAATATGGAGGGCTAGAATATGAGCAACAATGCAACAGAAAACTCAGCAAGCAGAAGAATTGCCACAGTGCTTGATGAGGGCAGCTTTGTTGAAATCGGTGGTGCAGTTACAGCAAGAAATACAGATTTCAACCTGCAGGAAAAAGAAACTCCGGCTGACGGGGTCATTACCGGCTATGGAGTGATTGACGGAAATCTTGTCTATGTCTACAGCCAGGATGCATCTGTTTTAAAAGGTGCGATCGGCGAGATGCATGCAAAGAAGATTGCAAACATCTATGACATGGCAATGAAGATGGGAGCGCCGGTCATCGGTCTGATCGACTGTGCAGGTCTTCGTCTTCAGGAAGCGACAGACGCGCTGGAGGCATTTGGAAGCCTGTACTTTAAACAGGCAATGGCATCCGGTGTGATCCCTCAGATCACAGCTGTTTTTGGTATGTGTGGCGGTGGTCTTGCAGTCGTGCCGGGACTGACGGATTTCACATTCATGGAAAATAAAGAAGGAAAATTATTTGTGAATTCTCCAAATGCTCTGGAAGGAAATATCGATTCTAAATGCGACACAGCAAGTGCTGAGTATCAGAGCAGAACAGCAGGTCTTGTAGATGCGGCAGGAACAGAAGAAGAAATTCTGGGACAGATTCGTTCCCTGATCTGTATGCTTCCTGCGAACTTTGAAGACGATGCATCTTATGAGGAATGTACAGATGATCTGAACCGTATTTGTGCAGATCTTGCCAATGCAGCAGAAGACACAGGAATTGCACTTGCCACAATTTCTGACAACAATATCTTCTTTGAGACAAAGAAAGAATATGCAAAAGAGATGGTAACAGGATTCATCCGTCTCAATGGAATGACAGTTGGTGCGGTTGCCAACCGTTCCAAAGTGTATGACGAAGAAGGAAATGCAGAATCACTGGGACAGGTTCTGACAGTGGATGGATGCAAAAAGGCAGCAGATTTTATCAATTTCTGTGATGCTTTCTCGATTCCGGTATTATCTCTGACAAACGTGACAGGATTTGAAGCAACTCTGGAAGCTGAGAAGGATATGGCACGTGCAGTTGCAAAACTGACTTACGCATTCGCGAATGCATCTGTACCAAAGGTTAATGTGATCGTAGGAAAAGCTTACGGAAGCGCATATATTGCGATGAACAGTAAATCTATCGGAGCAGATCTGGTATACGCATGGCCGACAGCTGAGATCGGAATGATGGATGCTTCTATGGCAGCAAAGATCATGTATGCAGACGCAGATGCACAGACATTAAAAGAAAAAGCTGCAGAATACAAAGAACTGCAGTCCAGTCCGGTTTCTGCGGCAAGAAGAGGATATGTGGATGCAATCATTGATGCAGCCGACACAAGAAAATATGTGATCGGAGCATTTGAGATGCTGTTCACAAAGAGAGAGGATCGTCCGGCAAAGAAACACGGTACGGTTTAGTGAGGTGAGGCGAAGTGAAGAAAAAATTAAGTTTAATCGTACTTGCCTGTGCTCTTACCTTAGGTGTTTCAGGATGCGGCAGTGAGGCAGATACGACAACAAGTAATGATAGAGAGTCTATGATGGCTTATTCAGAGGCAATTGTCAGCAGCTTCAGTCAGACACCGGATGAAGTTTTTGATCAGTATGAGGAAATGTCAGACTTGCAGTTGAATCTGATGCTTCTCAACACCGGTCTTCCTGTAGATTCTGAAAACTTCCTTTCTATGGTTGAATCCTGGAAAGCAGGAGAAAAGGAATGCGGAGAGTTCATAAGTTATGGGGACTTCGAGGCAGAGATGACAAGCTCTGGTATTGTTGTTTCTACAGAAGCAGAGTATGAGAATAAGACGGCAGATATCGAATTTACATTTGATGAAGAACAGAAAATGGACAGTATGACGATCAATGCACATTATTCTACTTCAGAGATTCTGAAAAAGGCGGGGTTGAATACCATCCTTGGAATGGGAACTGTATTCCTTGTTTTAATCTTTATTTCATTCATTATTTCTCTGTTCAGATTTATTCCGGAACTTGAGAAGAAATTTAAGAAAAATAAAACTACAGAACCGGCAAAAACACCGGCACCGGCACCAGTTGCGGCACCAGTGGTGGAAGATGTTTCAGATGATACAGAACTTGTAGCGGTCATCTCAGCAGCAATCGCAGCGGCAGAAGGAACTTCTACAGACGGATTTGTAGTTCGTTCAATTAAGAGAAGAACATCAAATAAATGGAACAAATGGAATTAATCAGGAGGATTTTAAAATGAAAAATTATACAATTACTGTAAATGGAAATGTATATGATGTAACAGTAGAAGAAAAAGGTGCAGGTGCAGCACCGGTTGCGCCTGCAGCTCCAAAAGCGGCTCCAAAGGCAGCTCCAGCACCGGCTCCGAAAGCAGCACCGGCAGGAGCGGGAAGCATTCAGGTAAAAGCAGGAGCGGCAGGAAAAGTATTCAGTATTGACGCAAGTGTAGGACAGGCTGTAAAAACAGGAGATACCATCGTGACAGTAGAAGCTATGAAAATGGAAATCCCTGTAGTAGCTCCGGAAGATGGTACAGTTGCTAGCATTGATGTGGCAGTAGGCGACGCAGTAGAGTCAGGAGCAGTATTAGCCACATTAAACTAGGAGGTTTTGACAAATGGAATATATTTCAAATACGCTGGGCAACCTGGTAGAGCAGACTGCGTTTATGAATCTGACATTCGGAAATCTGATTATGATCGCAGTTGCATGCTTTTTCCTTTATCTGGCGATTAGACACGGCTTTGAACCGCTGCTGTTAGTTCCGATTGCATTTGGTATGCTTCTGGTTAACATTTATCCGGACATCATGCTTCATGCAGAAGATTCAGCAAACGGAACAGGCGGACTTTTGTATTATTTCTATGTTCTGGATGAGTGGTCAATCCTGCCGTCTCTGATATTCCTTGGTGTCGGTGCGATGACAGACTTTGGACCACTGATCGCAAACCCGAAGAGTTTCCTTCTGGGTGCGGCAGCACAGTTTGGTATTTTCGCTGCATACCTTGGAGCGATGGCAATGGGATTCTCAGACAAAGCAGCTGCAGCAATTTCTATTATTGGTGGTGCGGATGGTCCTACTTCTATTTTCCTTGCAGGAAAATTGCAGCAGACAGCAATTCTCGGGCCAATCGCAGTAGCAGCATATTCGTATATGTCGCTGGTGCCGATCATTCAGCCGCCGATTATGAAACTTCTTACAACAGAAGAAGAACGTAAGATCAAGATGGAGCAGTTAAGACCGGTTTCCAAACTGGAGAGAATTCTGTTCCCAATCATCGTTACGATTGTAGTATGTACGATTCTTCCTACAACAGCTCCTCTGGTAGGTATGCTGATGCTTGGTAACCTGTTCAAAGAATCAGGTGTTGTAAGACAGCTGACAGAAACAGCTTCCAATGCTTTGATGTATATCGTAGTTATCCTGCTTGGTACATCTGTAGGTGCTACAACAAGTGCAGAAGCATTCCTGAACATGGATACACTGAAAATCGTTGCACTGGGACTGATCGCATTTGCGTTTGGTACCGCAGCTGGCGTATTGTTCGGTAAACTGATGTGTTGGGCAACAAAGGGCAAGGTAAATCCTCTGATTGGTTCTGCAGGTGTGTCTGCGGTTCCTATGGCAGCCCGTGTTTCTCAGAAAGTCGGAGCAGAAGCAGACCCTACAAACTTCCTGCTGATGCATGCGATGGGACCAAACGTTGCCGGAGTTATCGGTACTGCAGTAGCAGCCGGAACATTTATGGCGATCTTTGGTGTGAAATAATAATGGAGGACAGTAAAAATGGCAGAAATTGCAAAAAAACCAATTAAAATTACAGAAACAATTCTGCGTGATGCACATCAGTCTCTGATTGCAACAAGAATGACAACAGAGCAGATGATGCCAATCGTAGAAAAAATGGATAAAGTCGGATACCATGCAGTAGAGTGCTGGGGAGGAGCGACATTTGATGCATCTCTTCGTTTCCTGCACGAAGATCCATGGGAGAGACTTCGTAAATTCCGCGATGGATTCAAAAATACAAAGCTGCAGATGTTGTTCCGTGGACAGAATATCCTGGGATATCGTCCATATGCAGACGATGTAGTAGAATATTTTGTTCAGAAATCTGCTGCAAACGGAATTGACATTATTCGTATCTTTGACTGTATGAATGATATGAGAAATCTGCAGACAGCAGTTACAGCAGCGAACAAAGAAAATGCTCATGCACAGGTTGCAATGTCCTATACATTGGGGGATGCATATACTCTGGAATATTGGGTAGATCTCGCCAAAAGAATTGAAGACATGGGAGCAAATTCCATCTGTGTAAAAGATATGGCAGGTCTTCTTTGCCCATATCAGGCAACAGAACTTGTAACAGCATTAAAAGAAGCAGTTGAGATTCCGATCGAGATGCATACACATTATACATCAGGAGTTGCTTCTATGACATACCTGAAATCTGTAGAGGCTGGTGCTGACATTATTGATACAGCAATGTCACCATTTGCACTTGGAACTTCTCAGCCGGCAACAGAAGTAATGGTAGAGACATTCAAGGGGACTCCATATGATACAGGACTGGACCAGAATCTGCTTGCAGAGATCGCTGATTACTTCAGACCGATCAGAGATGAAGCACTTGAGTCCGGACTGCTCAATCCGAAGAATCTTGGCGTGAATATCAAGACACTTCTGTACCAGGTACCGGGAGGAATGCTTTCTAACCTGACATCTCAGTTAAAAGAGCAGGGAGCCGAAGATAAATTCTATGAGGTTCTGGAAGAAGTACCACGTGTGCGTAAGGATCTTGGAGAGCCGCCGCTTGTTACACCTTCTTCTCAGATTGTTGGTACTCAGGCGGTATTCAACGTGCTGATGGGAGAACGTTACAAGATGGCAACAAAAGAGACAAAGGATGTACTGTCTGGAAAATATGGAGCAACAGCAAAACCGTTCAATCCGGAAGTACAGAAAAAAGTAATCGGAGAAGATGCAGAAGTGATTACATGCCGCCCGGCCGATCTGATTCCGAACGAGCTGGATACACTCCGCAAAGAGTGCGCACAGTACAGCCAGCAGGATGAGGATGTGCTGACATATGCACTGTTCCCACAGGTTGCAACAGACTTCTTCAAATACAGAGATGCTCAGCAGACAAAAGTAGATGCAAAAGTAGCAGATACAGAAGACGGAGCATATCCAGTATAATAAAAACAAAGAGAAGGACCGGAAGACGAAAGTTTTCTGGTCCTTTTCGATTTCGGAAAGAAATAAAAATTCAATTCCTTGTGCAGAATCTGTTTTAGTGATATAATTACCCGTGGCAAAGGAGGACGATTTTATGTGTATCAAAGATAGAATAGAACGATTACGTCAGAAAATGGAGGAACACCATATTTCTGTTTATATGATCCCGACAGCAGATTACCATCAGAGTGAATATGTGGGAGAACATTTTAAATCCAGAGCGTTTATCACAGGTTTTACAGGCTCAGCAGGAACGGCTGTCATCACAGAGAAAGAAAGTTGTCTCTGGACAGATGGGAGATATTTTCTACAGGCAGAGCAGCAGCTTCAGGGAAGCGGCATTCGCCTGCAGAAAATGGGAGAGCCGGGAGTACCTGCGATCGCAGAATATATCGAATCAGTACTGGGAGAATCTGAAAATATCGGGTTTGATGGAAGGACCATCGGTATTACAGAAGGAGAACAGTATGAAAAGATTGCGAAAGAGAAGCACGGACAGGTGTACTATGGCTGTGATCTGATCGATGAGATCTGGGAAGAGAGGCCGAATTTGTCTGAAAAACCGGCATTTTATCTGGAAGAGACTTATACAGGAGAATCTACGGTATCGAAACTGAAACGTGTAAGAGAACGAATGGAAAAAGAAAATACAGAATATCATCTTCTGACCAGCCTGGATGATATTGACTGGCTGCTGAATGTGCGCGGACAGGATGTGGAGTATTTTCCGCTTCTGCTTTCTTATGCGCTGATCACCATGGATTCTGTGGAATTATATGCAGATGAAAGAAAGTTTGATGAGAATATCTTAAAGCATTTTGAGGAGTGTCAGGTACATCTGCATCCATACAATGCAATCTATGAAGATGTAAAATCTCTTCCGGAGGGGGCTTCAATTCTTCTGGATCCACAGAGAGTGAATTATGCATTGTATCGCAATATTCCGGAAGCTGTCCGTATTGTAAAGGAAGAAAATCCGGAAGTGCTGATGAAGTGCGTGAAAAATGCAGCTGAGATCGAGAATATCAGAAGAGGTCACATCAAAGACGGCGTGGCGCATACAAAATTTATGTACTGGCTGAAGAAGCATGCTGGCAAAGAGACGATTACAGAGCTGAGCGCATCTGAGAAGCTGGAGAACTTCAGAAAAGAGCAGGAAGGATATCTCTGGCCGAGCTTTGATCCGATCTGTGCCTATGGAGAGCATGCGGCGATCGTGCATTATTCTTCTACACCGGAGACGAATGTGGAATTAAAAGAAGGCGGACTGTTTTTGACAGATACCGGCGGAAATTATTATGACGGATCCACAGATATCACACGTACGGTGGCGATCGGTGAGGTTGACGAAAAACAGAAAGAAGACTTTACAATGGTAGCCTGCAGTATGCTGCGTCTTGCTGATGCAAAGTTTCTTGCCGGATGCAGCGGCATGGTTCTGGATTATGCAGCCAGAGAACCATTCTGGCGCAGAAACTTAAACTATAATCATGGAACCGGACATGGCGTGGGATATCTTGGAAATATTCACGAGGCTCCGATCGGATTCCGCTGGAAGGCAACAAGGGATGCCATGTGCGAGATTGAGCCGGGAATGGTGATCACAGACGAGCCGGGAATTTATATAGAAGGTTCCCATGGAATCCGCATTGAAAATGAACTGCTTGTGTGTGCAGGAGAAAAGAACGAATATGGACAGTTTTTGTATTTTGAGCCGCTTACCTTTGTTCCGATCGATCTGGATGCGTTGCGTCCGGAATTGATGACAGAGGAAGAAAAGCAGCTGCTCAATGCATATCATCAGAGCGTATATGAGAAGATCAGTCCATATCTGGAAGCAGAAGAGAAAGAATGGCTGAAGGAATACACCCGTCCTGTAAAATAGCAGAATGAAAAACAAAGAGGAAGAAGAGGAAATGAAGTGTGAGTGAAAATAGTACAAACGAATTATTGATCCGCATGGAAGAAAAATACAAAAAAATGAGTAAAGGCCAGAAACGGCTTGCGGATTATGTGACGGAAAACTATGATAAGGCTGTATTTCTGACAGCAGCCCGTCTCGGAGAAGTGGTAGGAGTCAGTGAATCCACAGTTGTACGTTTTGCCACACAGCTTGGATACAAAGGATATCCCGGTTTCCAGAAAGCACTGGAAGAACTGGTGCGCAACAAATTGAATTCGATTCAGAGAATGGAAGTAACATATGGGCGGATCAGTCAGTCAGAGATTCTGGAAACGGTGCTTCAGTCAGATATCGAAAAGATAAAACTGACGTTGGCCGGGATTGATCAGAAAGCATTTGAACTTGCGATTGATACGATTCTCAGTGCCAAACGTATTTATGTAGTGGGAATACGTAGCTGTGCACCACTGGCATCCTTTTTGTGCTTTTATTTAAATCTGGTATGTGAAAATGTGACAGCAGTCAACACGAACAGTTCCAGTGAGATTTTTGAACAGCTGATCCGGATCAATGAAGAAGATGTAATCATCGGCATCAGTTTCCCGCGGTATTCCATGCGGACGCTAAAGGCGCTGGAATTTGCCAGCAACCGGAAGGCGAAAGTGATCACATTAACAGACAGTGTACATTCACCGATGAATCTGTATTCTTCCTGCAATCTGATCGCCAGAAGTGACATGGCTTCGATCGTGGATTCGCTGGTGGCCCCTTTGAGTGTGATCAATGCGCTGGTGGTGGCTCTCTGTATGAAAAAGCAGAAAGAAGTAGTCCATACACTGGAAACACTGGAGCAGATCTGGGGCGAATATCAGGTATACAGTAAAGATGAATTGAATCAGGTGGATGATACGCTGACAGAGTCTTCTTCTGGAAAAAGCGAGGAGAATAAAGATGAGTAAAGTGCTGATAATCGGGGGCGGCGCGGCTGGAATGATGGCTGCAGTCGCTGCCGGAGAAAACGGTCATGAAGTGTGGCTGTATGAGAAAAATGACCGTCTGGGAAGAAAATTATTCATCACCGGGAAGGGACGCTGCAATATTACGAATGCAGGGGACATGGAAACCCTGTTTGCTTCCGTGATGAGCAATCCAAAGTTTTTATACAGCAGTTTTTACACCTTTACAAATGATCAGGTGATTGATTTTTTTGAAGAACTTGGTGTCAGAACAAAAATAGAACGGGGCAATCGTGTGTTTCCGTTATCTGACCATTCTTCCGATGTGATCGCGGGGCTGAAGCGAAAACTGGAGACTCTGGGTGTCCGCATCTGTCTGGAAACAGAAGTGGAAAAGATAGAGGGAAAAGACGGGAAGTTCCAGGCAATCGTCTTAAAAGGCGGACAGAGAAAGACAGGAGATGCCTGTATTGTTGCAACCGGAGGAATCTCTTACCCGGCGACCGGATCTACCGGCGACGGATACCGGTTCGCAAAAGAAAACGGACATCAGATTACAAAACTTTATCCGGCTCTGGTTCCGATGGAAGTCAGGGAATGGTATGCAAAGGAACTGCAGGGGCTCTCTCTTCGCAATGTAAGCGCAGCGGTCTATGATGGAAAGAAGAAGCTGTATGAAGATTTCGGTGAGATGCTTTTTACCCATTACGGAGTCAGCGGACCACTGATGCTAAGTGCCAGCAGCGTGATCGGAAAGCGGCTTTCTGAAAAAGAACTGCGTCTGGTGATCGATCTGAAGCCTGCTTTGACGGCAGAACAGCTGGATGCCCGTGTGCTTCGCGAATTTGAGGAGCATAAAAACAAACAGTTTAAAAATGCGGTGGATCATTTGTTCCCATCCAAATTAAAACCAGTGATGCTGGAGCTTTCCGGCATTTCGGAAGAGAAGAAAGTCAATGAGATTTCAAGAGAAGAGAGACAGCGATTCGTACATCTGATCAAACATTTTGAGATGACTTTAAGCGGACTTCGCAGCTACAAAGAGGCGATCATCACAAAAGGCGGAGTAAATGTCAAAGAGATCGATCCGGGAACGATGGAGTCAAAAAAGATTTCCGGACTGTATTTTGTGGGAGAAGTTCTGGACCTGGACGCACTGACAGGCGGATTTAATCTGCAGATTGCCTGGTCTACGGCATATCTTGCGGGAATTTCCATTCCTTAACGAATAGAGCAGGAAAGAAAAGGAGAAGCAATATGGGATATAATGTGGCGATTGACGGACCGGCAGGAGCAGGGAAAAGTACCATTGCGAAGCTGGTCGCAAAAGAAAAAGGATATATTTACGTAGATACCGGAGCGATGTACCGGGCAATGGCGGTTTATTTTCTGCAGGAAGGGATTTCCCCGCAGGATACAGAAAAAATCCGTCTTGCGGCACAAAATGCGGATGTGAGCATCTGTTATGAGGACGGGATCCAGCAGGTTTATTTAAACGGATCCAATGTCACAGACAGACTCCGCGAGGAAGCAGTCGGAAATATGGCTTCTGTCAGTTCTGCAGTTCGGGAGGTACGTGCAAGGCTTCTGGATCTGCAGAGAAACCTGGCCAAAGAAGCGGATGTGATCATGGACGGAAGAGATATCGGAACCAATATCCTCCCAAATGCAGATGTCAAGATCTATCTGACGGCCAGTGTAAAAACAAGGGCAGACCGACGGTACAAAGAACTGACAGAAAAAGGGATTTCCTGCAGCTATGAGGAGATTGCTGAAGATATAAAGAAGCGGGATGAGCGTGACATGAGCCGTGAAACTGCGCCTTTAAAGCAGGCAGAGGATGCGATTTTGATAGACAGTTCTGACATGAGCATCGAGGAAGTGGTTCATGCCATCTGCAGACAGTGCAAATAAATGATGGGGGCAGAGGATGAATGTAAAACGTGCAAAGACTGCCGGTTTTTGCTTCGGCGTAAAACGGGCGGTAGAAACAGTTTATGAGCAGGCAAAAAATTCGGATGCAGCACCAATCTACACTTACGGACCGATCATTCACAATGAAGAAGTCGTAAAAGATCTGGAAAATCAGGGCGTGATCGTCCTTCGTACGGAGCAGGAGCTGGAACAGCTTACAGAGGGAACGGTCATTATCCGTTCTCATGGAGTAGCAAAATACATCTACGAGAAGCTGGAGAAAAAGAAGATTCAGATCGTGGATGCAACCTGTCCGTTTGTGAAGAAGATCCATCGCATCGTAAACCGGGAAAGTGCAGCCGGAAAACAGATCGTCATTATCGGGAATCCGAAGCATCCGGAGGTGGAAGGAATCCGCGGCTGGGCAGGAGAACAGGTTTTTGTGGTGGAAACAAAAGAAGATGCCGCTTCCCTTGTACTGGATCCGGCAAGAGCCGTATGTGTTGTCGCCCAAACGACATTTAATTACAATAAATTTCAAGATTTAGTTGAAATTATTTCGAAAAAGAGTTATGATGTAAGTGTTTTAAATACAATCTGCGGTGCGACCAGGGAACGTCAGACGGAAGCCAGGAGCATTGCGGAAGAGGTGGATGCTATGATAGTGATTGGTGACAAACATAGTTCCAATACCCAGAAGTTATTTGAAATATGCAAGGGAGCATGTAAGGATACGTACTATATACAGACACTTGACGATTTGGATTTGAATCAATTAGGGTCAGTGGAAACAGTAGGTATTACAGCAGGGGCATCCACGCCCAATAATATAATTGAGGAGGTTCAAAATAATGTCAGAATTATCTTTTGAACAAATGTTAGAAGAATCATTTAAAACAATTCACAACGGAGAGGTAGTAGAGGGAACTGTAATTGATGTGAAACCAGATGAGATCATCCTGAATATCGGATACAAAGCAGACGGTATCATCACAAAGAGTGAATACTCCAACGATCAGTCTCTGGACCTGACAACAGTTGTTTCTGTTGGTGATTCTATGACTGTAAAAGTATTGAAAGTCAATGATGGAGAAGGTCAGGTGTTACTGACATATAAGAGACTCGCAGCAGAAAAAGGAAACGAAAGACTGCGCGAAGCATTCGAGAACAAAGAAGTTTTAAAAGCAACAGTAACTCAGATCCTTGGCGGAGGACTGTGCGCAACTGTAGAAGGTGCACGTGTATTTATTCCGGCAAGTCTCGTATCAGATTCTTATGAAAAAGATCTGAGCAAATACGAAGGACAGGAGATTGAGTTTGTGATCAGCGAATTCAACCCAAGAAGAAACCGCGTGATCGGTGACAGAAGACAGCTTCTTGTAGCAGAGAGAGCAGAAAAACAGAAAGAACTGTTTGCAAAACTGCAGGTTGGAGATACAGTAGAAGGAACTGTTAAGAACGTAACAGATTTCGGTGCATTTATCGACCTTGGCGGAGTAGACGGACTTCTTCACATTTCTGAAATGTCATGGGGAAGAGTTGAGAATCCGAAGAAGGTATTCCAGGTTGGAGATCAGATAAAAGTTCTTGTGAAAGACATCAACGATACAAAGATCGCACTGAGCTTAAAATTCCCTGAGACAAATCCATGGGCACACGCTGCTGAAGACTTCGCAGTTGGTTCTGAGGTTACAGGAAAAGTTGCACGTATGACAGATTTTGGTGCATTCGTTGAACTGGCACCTGGAGTAGATGCATTACTGCATGTTTCTCAGATTTCAAGAGCACATGTAGAAAAACCATCTGATGTTCTTTCTATTGGACAGGAAATCACTGCAAAAGTGGTAGATCTGAACGAAGCAGAGAAGAAGATCAGCCTGAGCATGAAAGCACTTGAGCCAGACACTGTTGAAGAAACAGAAGAGTAGAATGAAACACATAGAGAGGTGGAGTTTAATAGCTTCGCCTCTTTTTTGCGAGGAACTTTTTGCTATAATAAAATCTAGTGCAGCAAAAGAAAGGAAGGAAAATTAGATGGGACTTTTAACATTTAAAGGTGGAATCCACCCAAAAGACGGAAAAGCGCTTGCTAAAGATCAGCCGATCAAAGAGCTCTTGCCTCTGGGTGAACTGGTGTATCCGCTGTCTCAGCATATCGGTGCGCCTGCAGTTCCATTGGTGAAAAAAGGCGACCATGTCTTAAAAGGACAGAAGATTGCGGAAGCAGGAGGATTTGTATCTGCGCCGGTTTACGCATCCGTGGCAGGAACTGTAAAAGCAATCGAAATGAGATACAATCCGGCGGGAAGTAAGGTGAATTGTATCGTACTGGAAAACGATGGTACATATGAGGAAGTGGAATACACTCCGATTACTTCTCTAAAAGAACTCACAAAAGAAGAAATTATCGAGAGAATCAGTGAAGCCGGTGTTGTGGGAATGGGTGGTGCAGGATTCCCGACAAAGGTAAAGCTTTCTCCAAAGGAAGCCGATAAGATTGAGTACATCATTGCGAACGGTGCGGAATGTGAGCCGTATATTACAGCAGATTACCGTCGTATGCTGGAATGTACAAAGGAGATTGTCAGCGGAATGGAAGTGGTGCTGTCTTTATTCCCGAATGCAGAAGGAATTTTTGCAGTGGAGGACAATAAAAAAGACTGCGTAGAGAAATTAAAAGAGGCGATTGCCGGAAAATCCCGTATGAGCGTGAAAGTACTGGAGACGAAATATCCGCAGGGCGCAGAGCGTCAGTTGATCTATGCCACGACAAAGCGTGCCATTCATGCAGCAATGTTGCCGGCAGATGCAGGATGTATAGTAGATAATGTGGAGACTCTGATCGCGATCAATCAGGCGGTACGTTTTGGAAAGCCTCTGATGGAGCGTGTAGTCACAGTCAGTGGTGATGATATTCAGAATCCGGGAAACTTTAGAGTTCCGATCGGAATGAACCACAGAGAACTGGTGGATGCCGCCGGAGGATTTATAACAGAACCTCAGAAACTGATCTCAGGAGGTCCGATGATGGGATTTGCCATGGTCACACTGGATGCGCCGGTGACAAAGACATCTTCTTCGATTCTGGCGTTTCAAAAGGATGAGGCAGCAGAAGCAAAAGAGACTGCCTGCATCAACTGCGGACGTTGTGTGGAAGTCTGTCCGAGCAGGATTATTCCTTCCAGACTGGCAGATCTTTCAGAGCGTCACAACGAAGAAGGATTTGTGAAGATGAACGGACTGGAATGTGTGGAATGTGGTTCCTGCAGTTTTGTCTGTCCGGCAAAAAGAAATCTGAAACAGGCGATCGGTTCTATGAGAAAGATTGCACTGGCAAACAAAAGAAAGTAAGAAAGTGAGGACAAAATCGTGAGTGCAAACTTCAATGTATCTCCTTCCCCGCATATAAGGGATCGAGTGAAGAGCAGCAATATCATGCTTTTTGTAGTGATTGCGCTGCTTCCTGCGACTTTTTTTGGTATTTATAATTTCAGACATGAGAATGCGTGGCTTCTGGTTCTGGTGACTACAGCTTCCGCAGTACTCGCAGAATATATTTATGAGAAACTGATGCACAAACCTGTGACAATTCAGGATTTCAGTGCGGTTGTGACAGGTCTGTTACTGGCCTTGAACCTTCCGCCTACATTGCCGCTCTGGATGGGAGCACTTGGCTCTGTGTTTGCGATCATCGTTGTAAAGCAGCTGTTCGGCGGTCTTGGACAGAATTTTATGAACCCGGCACTGGGAGCGCGTTGTTTTCTTTTAATCTCGTTTACAGGGAAAATGACGTACTTTGTATATGATGGAGTGACAGGACCGACACCGCTGGCAAATTTAAGAGCCGGTGAGGCTGTGAATACGTTTGATATGATGATGGGAAATATCCGCGGAACAATCGGAGAGACTTCTGTGATCGCGATTATGATCGGTGCCATGTTCTTGATCCTGATGGGCGTGATCGATCTTCGGATTCCGGGAACTTATATCGTAACATTTGTAATCTTTATCACTCTGTTCGGCGGTCATGGCTTTGATCCGCAGTACATTACCGCTCATCTCTGCGGAGGCGGACTGATGCTGGGAGCATGGTTTATGGCAACCGATTATGTGACTTCTCCGATCACAAAGACCGGACAGATTGTATACGGAGTCTGTCTTGGACTTCTGACCGGAATCTTCCGTTTGTTCGGAGGTTCTGCAGAGGGTGTTTCCTATGCGATTATCATCAGTAACCTTTTGGTACCGCTGATCGAAAAGATCACTCTTCCAAGACCATTCGGAAAAGGAGGGGAACGCTAATGAATAAGATGATCAAAAATACATGTATCCTGACAGTGATCACCCTTGTGGCAGGATGTCTTCTGGGACTGGTCTATGAGGTGACAAAAGCGCCGATCGCAAAAGCGAAAGAAGCGGATAAACAGGCAGCATACCAGAAAGTGCTTCCGGAGGCGGATTCCTTCGAAGCATATGCAGATTTTGACGAACAGGCAGCTGCTTCTATCCTTCAGGATGCAGGATATGACGCAGATATCACAGAAGTAGCGCAGGCAATGGATAACAACGGCAGTGTGATCGGATATGTGATCTCTGTAACTTCTCATGAGGCATATGCCGGAGATTTGAGTTTATCTGTCGGAATTTTAAATGACGGAACTGTAAAAGGTGTGGAGATGCTCTCGATCAGTGAGACCGCAGGTCTTGGAATGAAAGCAGATGAGAGCGAGTTTAAAGATCAGTTCAAAGATAAAAATGTAGAGAAATTTACCTATACGAAAAACGGCGAGAAGGGTGACGACAAGATTGACGCCATCAGTGGTGCAACGATCACGACCAACGCTGTGACCAATGCAGTCGATTCCGCGCTGGTATATTTTCAGAATACTTTCCAGAATGAGTTAGGAGGCATGATCAATGAATAGATGTACAGAGAGACTTTACAATGGTCTGATCAAAGAAAATCCAACCTTTGTTCTGATGCTCGGAATGTGTCCGACGCTTGCGGTGACGACTTCTGCAATCAACGGAATCGGTATGGGACTTTCTACAACCGTAGTACTGGTGCTGTCCAATATGCTGATCTCCATGCTGCGTAAGATCATTCCGGATTCCGTACGTATGCCTGCATTTATCGTTGTTGTGGCATCTTTTGTAACGATCGTACAGTTTTTGCTGGAAGGGTTTGTTCCAAGTCTGTATGATTCACTGGGACTTTATATTCCTCTGATCGTAGTAAACTGTATCATTCTGGGAAGAGCCGAGAGTTATGCATCCAAAAATCCGGTACTGCCGTCTGTTTTTGACGGAATCGGAATGGGACTTGGATTTACAGTCGGCCTGACTTCCATCGGAATTGTCAGAGAGCTGATCGGTTCCGGAAAAATCTTTAATTTCCAGGTACTTCCGGATACATATGAGCCGATTACGATCTTTATTCTGGCACCGGGTGCATTTTTTGTTCTTGCGGGTCTGACAGCATTGCAGAACAAGATTAAGAACCGTGCACAGAAAAAAGGAAAACCGGTAAACAATAATGACGGATGTGCCGGAGGATGCGCGTCCTGTGCAGGGTGTGGCAGCACCGGAACAAACGAGTAGGAGGAGCGGACGATGAAAGAATTATTATTGATCGCAGTTGGTTCAGCGCTTGTAAACAACGTTGTACTGAGCCAGTTCCTTGGAATCTGTCCATTCCTTGGAGTATCAAAAAATGTAAAAACAGCAGCCGGTATGGGAGGAGCCGTTGTCTTTGTTATCACGATTTCTTCGTTTGTAACGGGGCTGATCTACCAGTTTATTTTAGTGCCGCTGCATTTCGAATATCTGCAGACGATTGTGTTTATCCTTGTTATTGCGGCACTGGTGCAGTTTGTAGAAATGTTTCTGAAAAAAGCAATGCCGCCGCTGTATCAGGCGCTGGGAGTTTACCTGCCTCTGATTACAACCAACTGTGCGGTACTCGGAGTTGCACTGACAAATGTGCAGAAATCCTATAGCATTGGTGCGGGCGTTGTCAACGGAGTTGCAACAGCAGTCGGATTCCTGATTGCAATCGTACTGATGGCTGGAATCCGTGAAAAAATCGAGTACAATGATGTTCCGGAATCCTTTCAGGGAACTCCGATCGTGCTGGTAACAGCCGGATTGATGGCGATTGCGTTTTTCGGATTCTCGGGATTGATTTAAGGAGGACATAAGAGATGATATCAGGAATTTTGATCGCTGCGGCGATTGTCGGAGGAACCGGACTGTTTATCGGCGTCTTTCTTGGAGTATCCGGCAAAAAGTTTGCAGTAGAAGTAGATGAAAGAGAAGAAGCCATTCTGGCAGAGCTTCCGGGAAATAACTGCGGTGGCTGTGGATATGCAGGCTGTTCCGGTCTTGCAGCTGCAATCGTAAAGGGAGAAGCCGAAGTTGGCGGATGTCCGGTCGGAGGCGCACCTGTCGCTGAGAAGATCGGAGCAATCATGGGACAGAGCGCAGGAAGTCAGGAACGAAAGGTTGCATTTGTGAAATGTGCCGGAACCTGCGAGAATGCATCAAATGTATATGAATATTACGGAATTAAAGACTGTACGATGGCGAATCTGATGCAGGACGGAGGACAAAAAGGATGTTCTTATGGATGTCTTGGATTCGGAAGCTGTGTGAAGGCCTGTCCGTTTGATGCCATTCACGTGGAGAACGGGATTGCGGTTGTAGACAAAGAAGCATGTAAAGCATGTGGAAAATGCATCGAAGCCTGTCCGAAAAAGCTGATCGAGCTGATTCCATATAAGCAGAAGACATTCGTGCAATGCAGCTCCCATGACAAGGGAAAGGCATTGATGAGCGTCTGTAAAGTGGGCTGTATCGGATGTAAGCTTTGTGAGAGAAGCTGTGAAGCCGGTGCGATCACTGTGTTGAACGGTCTGGCTCATATTGATGCAGACAAATGTACAAACTGTGGTGTGTGTGCAGAAAAATGTCCGAGAAAGATTATTATTCCGAGACAGACTGCAGAATAGGATTTATCATGTAAAACTCCCCGATCGGGGAGTTTTTGTTATATTTTACCACCTGCAAAATCAAGAGATTTCTTGAATCTTAATCACAATTTTTGTAATATAATCGGCTTCATCAGAAATTACAAAATCGTTCAAACCAACTTCGTAAGCGTAGCCAGTAAGTTGTAAATTATTTTTATTGGCATAATCCAACATCTGTTGATACAGTGCTGGCAATTTATCCCATGTACCCTTTTGATAACCACAAAGATATTTTCCTTTTGGTTTTATAAGACTATTTGGAACAGACTTCTTGTTCAAGGCAATCGTATATATCCCCTCATATTTATCAAAGTTCATCTTATATACATTATCAAGCGAAATAAAACTTCCCATTCCCATGCGTATTTGTTCGATTCCCCATATATCTTTCAAGTGAGAAAAAATTTCTGATATATCATCTTTTGAGAAATCATAAGGATAGACTAAAAGCCTTTCTGATTTGCATTCTTCAATTCTGATTTCCTGCTCTTGCAAAGTTTCACAAAAAGCGATTTTCGCTTTCTTTCTTTGCATTACAGTTTTAATATCTTTCAGTTTTTGAATTTGCTTATCAATTTCTTTCTCATTCACAATTTTTAAGAAGTTGGCGGGTGTAGGTTTTTTTCGATACGTTTCAATTTCTTCAATACTCATATTTAATTCTTTCAGCATACGAATATATTCAAAATCTATGCTTTGTGAAATATCATAATAGCGATATCCATTTTCAGCCTTGGTAAGCGGACGGAAAAGACCGATTTCATCATAATAATGTAATGTACGTTTATTTACTTCGTGTAGTTTTGCGAATTGTGCGGTTGTTAGCCTTTTAATTTCTTTTCTCATTTTCGGATATCTCCTTATTGACATTACAGTTACTGTATACTTTATCATACATGATATAAATGATGAAAACAAGGAGAAGAACAATGCAAATAGAATTACGAGAATATCAAAAACAAGATTTTAAAGCTTTAGAAACTATCATCAGAGAAACTTGGCATTATGATGATTTTAGTACCTCAAAAACAGCGGTCAAATTAGCAAGGGTATTTCTAAGCAGTTGCTTAACAAACTATACTTTTTCAAGAGTAGCGGTAGTTGACGGAAATGTGGCAGGTATTATACTGGCGAATAATATTACTAAACATAAATGTCCTCTTTCAAACAGACTGCTGCAGATAAAATCAATACTATCATTATACAGTTCACAAGAGGGGCGAAATGTTTCAAAAATCTTTGGTAACGTCAATGGAATAGATAAGCAATTACTAAACGAAAATAACAAGACTTATCCGGCAGAACTTGCCTTATTTGCCGTAAGTTCTTCGTGCAGAGGAAAAGGGATTGGAAAAATGCTTTTTCAATCAGCACTCAATTACATGAAGCAGGAAAAGCTGAAAGAATTTTATTTGTTTACAGACACAAGTTGTAATTATGGTTTTTATGAACACCAAGGAATGAAAAGACGCTTAGAAAAGAAACACGTATTTAACATCAAAGGACAGCAAGCAGTAATGAATTTCTTTATTTATGATTATCAGATTTCAAATTGAGTTAAGAACTGAAAGGAGCTTTCTCTTAAGGAACAAAAAAGGATCAAAAAGAAATCACTACACAAAAAGTCTGTGATATGATAAAATTTATACAATATATTGAGAAAACAAAAAATGTCAGAGAGGAATGGTTGTATGAAAAGGTATGTTGCCTTATTAAGAGGAATCAATATCAGTGGCAAAAACAAAATAGCGATGTCTGAATTAAAAGCGGGTTTTGCAGAACTTGGATATACAGCAGTTTCTACATATCTTAATAGCGGCAATGTTGTTTTCTGCGCGGACATTGATGACAAAGAGAGACTTTCAAATGAAATAAGATCCATGATAAATAAACGATTTGGGTTGGACATTCCCGTTTTTGTTGTTTCGCAGGAAGAGTTGGAAGACATATTGAAAAATGCTCCAGAATGGTGGGGAGACAGCAACAAGGAGATCTATGATAATCTTATTTTTATGTTTCCGGACATATCTTATGACAGTTTTTATAATGAAGTTGGAAATCCAAAAGAAGAGTACGAAAAAATCTATCATTATAAAAATGTGATTTTCTGGTCTTTTAGCCGCAAAGATTATCAAAAAACAAATTGGTGGTCAAAAACTGCCAGTTCAAAGATCAGTGACAGAATTACGATCCGGACGGCAAATACAGTAAGAAAAATTGTTAAAATGTAATGAATGGAGCAAATTGCATATGAATGCTTTAATTGTATATGGAAGTAATTATAATGTAGCAGTTTATTGCTCAATCAACTATGTTCCCAAAAGTAAAAAATCGGAATTTTATGAGGTGAGTTATGTAAAAAGCAAAAGCAATTAATATTTTGGGAGAATTTTGTGGCAAGCGTGATATAGAAGGATTTACACAAAATGTATTAGAAAAAAATTGGAATCAATCAGGCTGATGTAATGGTTTTATTTGGAGGAAGCATTATAGCTGGTGGTGATATTCTTGCTGAAGCCATTCAGAACGAAGTGGCAAAGAAAAATATTATTGTCGGAGGTGCTGGACACACAACAGAGACATTGAGAAATGTTGCTGGAGCAACAGATTATTTTAGGGAATTTAGGTTATTCTATTTTGTAACAAGGAAAGATAGAAAGGTGTGGATGTTTATATGGCAAAGAAATTAGACTTAAACAAACCAGTATTTGAATTGGTTCAGGAATATCCTGAGCTTGTAGATGTTTTAAAGGATTTAGGATTTTCAGAGATTACAAAGCCTGCAATGCTTAACTCTGTGGGACGCATCACAACAATTCCAAAGGGAGCTAAGATGAGAAACATATCCATGATGAAGGTTGTGCCGGCACTTATGAGTAATGGGTTTGAACTTATTGGGAAGATGCCAAATATCTTTGCACTTGGAAAGAATAATGCAGGAGACGAGACCAGCAGTGAAGATGGGGCTTTTCAGGAAAATACAAGAGAAAAGATAAAGAGCTATTTAAAGCGACTTGGAGAAGGCGAAGACTTAGAGAGTGTGCGCAAAGACTTCGTAGAGAATTTTTCAGAGGTAGAGGCATCTGAAATTATGAAAGCTGAGCAGGAGCTAATTAAGGAAGGCACACCAATCACAGAAGTGCAGAAATTGTGCGATGTTCACAGTGCCTTATTTCACGGTGCAACAAAGGAAGAAAAGATTGCAAATGCAGAAAAAGCAGTAGAAGAGTCACTTAAGAAAGAGGAGACATCTAAGAAACTGATGCCGGATGCATACAATCAGAAGCATGCTGCAGCAAAGACTCTTAGAGAAACTGTTGGACATCCGATGTATCGATGGGCTCTTGAAAACGAGAAGATAGCCGCATTGATTCATGAAATTCAAGGAGATATTGAGTCTGGGAATGATGTAGGAGAGAAGCTATCTGAGCTTCGACAGATTTCTATTCATTATGCAGAAAAAGGAGATCTTGTCTATCCGGTATTAAAGGTACGCTATGAGATCTCAGGACCTTCGGATGTGATGTGGACAGTGGATGATGAAATTCGTGATGAGCTAGCTGCACTTGATAAAATATCAGATTATGATGAAGAATGGATGAACCGACTTCAGACAGTTCTCAAACGAGCAGATGAGATGATCTATAAAGAAAATAATATTTTATACCCTATCTGCGCAGTGAATTTCAGCAGGGAAGAGTGGTATGGCATTTACGAGGATGCTAAGGACTATGCACCTGTATTTGGAGTAGAAATGATCTGGGATGAGGCAGAAAAATATAGTGCTGATAAAAAAGCAAGAACAGAGGCGGCTCTAAGCGATGGAGAAATCATATTAGGTGGTGGTCATATGACAGTTCCACAGCTGGAAGCACTTCTCAATACATTGCCTATCGAGATTACATTTGTGGATGATAATAATATCAATCGCTTCTTCAACGAAGGACCAAAGGTGTTCAAACGCCCTCAGATGGCGATTGACAGGGAAGTATTTTCTTGCCATCCACCTAAGATAGAAGCGATGGTGCGAGCAATTTTAGATGATTTTAGAAATAATAAGCGTGACAGAGTTCCAGTTTGGATGGAGAAGAATGGAAAACCATTCCTTGTAACATATATGGCAGTAAGAGATAAGAAAGGCAATTATCTTGGAACGGTTGAAGTAGTACAGGATATGCAGTTTGCAAAAGAGCATTTTGAACAATAAGGAGGGCAAGGATATGCACCGAATCGTGTGATTGGATCAGGAACGGTTCTGGATACAGCAAGACTAAAAGAACGTCTCGGGGAGCATCTGGAAGTAGATAGTCGAAGTGTTCATGCGTTTATTGTTGGAGAACATGGAGATACCCTTCTGAGTCTGGCGCTAAACTATGCAAATAGATTAGAATTCGATCTCTTAAAGATTTCTGATTTGCAATTCTTAGTTTTAGATTTGAAAAAACATTTTGTGAGGCAAGTATTTTGAGCATGTTAGTGGTTAAATTCAGTTGGTAAGAGCATGGACAGGAAGAACCGCTTATAATACCTTTAAGATGAATTAACATAATGGTGCAGTTAGTCAATGCTTTTAGCTGTATTGGACTGTATGGTGTTTGCACGCATGCCAGGGCTTCTGCAAATGATCGACCACGTTCAAAATGATTCATATTGATTTTGCTGTAGTTTTCATTGATAAATGATCCTTCAACTGTTCCATCAAGCACAATTCCGGAATATAACAAAGGTTCTCCTAGGTGTTGAATTAATTCGTCTTTTTCAAAAGAGAGAATTGAGGCCTGGAGGAAGTTGAAAATTTGCGGATAGTGTTCAAGAGGAATTCCTTCAAATAGCTTTGCTTTCGATAGTATCGGAAGATACTTCTGATAATCATCTAGTTTCTTCATATGCTTATTACCATCCTTTCAAATGAAATTTTATCATATCATCGATATTGTTGCTACAGCAACAGAAAAACAAGAGGCCTATGGATAAAATAATAGATGTAAAGAAGAGAAAGAGAGGTGGAAACGATGAAAGAACAAGCTGGAAAAATTATAGATTTTGTAAGAGAAAACAGAACAGTGCCAGGGTGTACCATCTCGAAGCAAATCTATCATGAGAATGGCACAGGGATATCAATTTTTTGCCTGGAGAAAGTATTCTAACACCTATTCAACGGTCGGTTGGAGTTAGTGCAATAAAAGATTCTATATATAAAGAGATTGAATTTCGAAAGGAGACTATTATGAACGAGGTAATCAAGGCGGGAGAAGTATTTAAGTTAGCAGAGTTACTTCCATATCAGGAAGGAAAGATTGTAAATATGGATTTGGCGCATAATGACAAGATGAAATTTGTTGTTATGAGTTTTGATGCAGGAACAGGTCTTTCAGAGCATGCAGCTCCGGGAGAAGCCCTTGTGATGGCACTTGATGGAGAGGCTGTGATTGGATATGAGGGACAGGAGCAGGTGATCCACGCAGGAGAAACTTTTAAGTTTGATAAGTTTGGAAAGCACTCAGTAAGTGCAACAAAGCAGTTCAAAATGGCACTGTTATTGGTTCTTGAGTAAATATGAGGAGATATCGCTATGAACTATTTAGAGATTGAAAAAGTAATCGGAAGACAGATTATTGATTCCACTGCCCCATTGGAAAGCAGCAAGTGCATATAACGAATACTGTGAGCGGGGAGTGGCTTTTAGTCCATCCTCTGCCTTATTACAGTCAATGCGTAACATATATCCGGCAGATGTATAAATGTCAATGCTGTTGTGATACATGTTGTATTTTGCGTAAATGGTATTCATGTTGTGTCTCCTTCAAATCAATAAAAATATAGAAGCATTTCAATCAGTTCACCATGTCATTTTCATTTTATGTTATAATGTGTTATCAGATTTTTTTTGCCCTTGTATTTTCCCTTATCAGAGTTCGTAAACTTATATGGGAAGATATAACACAAGGGAAACAATAAGGGAAAGCTCACCTGCGACAAATCCAGCGTTTTCAAAGGTTTACAGTGAATTTAATAACAAAATATAACAGTTATTAAATTTCCTAAAACAGGTGAAATCTCAATCGGAATTTACGGAGGAAGACCAGTATGGAAGAGATTTATAGAAGTTGTCCTGAATTTGAGAATAATGACTATATTTTGAGAATGGTCAGACAGGAGGATAGACTGGATTTACTAAAAGTTTATTCAGATAAAGAGGTTGTCTCTTTCTTTAATAGTGATAATTGTGGCGGAGATGATTTTTATTATACAACTGAAAACAGAATGCAGCAGGCTATTGATTATTGGCTTTTTGAGTATAATCGACAGGGATTTGTCCGGTGGACGATTATATCAAAAGAAACGCATGAAGCAATAGGGACAATAGAACTTTTTCACAGAGATGCCGCAGATTATTTTACAGATTGTGGATTGCTTAGGCTTGATATTCGGAGCGACTATGAAATGTCTGATAAGATTATAAAAATATTAAGTTTGATTATCGCGCCTGCATATCGTTTATTCCATTGTAGTAAAATTGCCACAAAAGCAATTCCAGCCGCTACGGAACGTATTCAAGCGTTGAAAAATCTGGGGTTTGAGCTTTCGGCGGAAAAACTGGTAGGGCATGATGGAACAAAGTATGATTCGTATTTTGTGTTGAATCCTTAAAATAACAGTCAACGCATATAGCTATACGATTATTACAGCGCATATTATGCAATGATTTTAGATCTTTTCATGAGAATGACAAGAAGGGAGTGTCACTATGGGAACCATTTTTCAAAAAAATACAATAACAGAACCGGCACTTTTTACGCCTTTTGATACTACGAAAAAAATAGAGGGTTTTCCGGAAATCTGTGTTTCCACATTTTCGGAAAATATTATTCAGAAGTTTGCTTCCTTGAAAAGTGTAGAGAAGATTGCAGAACTATATACGGCCAATGGAGCTTTGCCTGTTTATAAAACTTATTACAAAAATCAGGATATTGCATTTTATTTATCCAGAGTAGGGGCACCGGCGTGTGTGGCAGGATTTGAGGAAGTTGTTGCCATGGGTGCAAAGAAGTTTGTAATGTTTGGTTCCTGCGGTGTGTTGGATGATGAGAAAGTGAAGGATAACATGATTATTCCGGTTTCTGCAGTCCGTGATGAAGGAACAAGCTATCATTACATAGCTCCATCAGAGGAAATTAAAGCGTCGGAACATTCCATTCGGGTACTGCAGAATGTATTGGAATTCTGTGGGTATTCCTATGTAAAAGGAAAAACATGGACCTCGGATGCAATTTACAGAGAAACCATTCCAGCGATTGAGGAACGCAGGCAGGAAGGCTGTCTTGCGGTTGAAATGGAATGTGCATCTATGCTGGCAGTTTCACAATACCGGCAGATTCCATTTATACAATTTCTGTATGGGGCGGATAGTCTCAGTTCGGAAAAATGGGAAATTCGAGATCTGGAATTGTATGGACTTACGAATGCTGAGAAATACATGCTGTTAGCGTTTGAGTGTGGATTAGCCTTGTAGATGTGAAAAAACAGATGGAAGCTGCTGAATCCGGTAAAAGCGACTCCTGATGTGTGATTACAAGAACTTCTTAGCAACTGCAGGTTGCTTGTTAAAACCATAGAGAGGCTTCATAATAGAGATAAGATATTACACAAAGGAGGGAACTAATATGGAAATGAAAGATGTGCTTAAAAAGCTGCGCGAGAAAAATAGTCTCACACAGGAGCAAATGGCGAAACGTGTGATGGTTACCAGACAGGCTGTCAGTCGTTGGGAAACAGGAGAGACACAACCTAATACAGATACATTAAAACTGTTATCACAGGAGTTTGAAGTTTCCGTCAATACGCTTCTGGGCTCTCCTCGTCAGCTCATTTGTCAATGCTGTGGAATGCCCTTAAATGAAGATGCATTCATCAGCCGGGAGAAAGATGGAAGCTACAACGAAGATTATTGTAAGTGGTGTTATGCAGAGGGGAAGTTTGTATATCAGTCAAGAGAGTCTTTATTGGATTATCTTGTGGAACATATGCCGAATCCTGATAATCTGGGAGTGGATGACAGGCGAGCTCAATTTAACATATATCTTTCACAGTTAAAGCACTGGAAATGAATAAGCATTACATAGAGCCATTATGGAGAAAATTCGGAGTTTTTGGACTTTTTATAAACGGAGTTTATAAATGCTTTATCCAATTGTTTTTATTATAGGATTTTTATTAAGTGGAATATGGTTTTCCTTCCACATATATGTATCTCAAAAATTGAAGAATACAAAGAAGGCATTGATGTTTTCGCCCTTGCTTACCGCAATCATACCGACGATCATTATATGGCTGCTGATGGGTGATTATCCGTTTCATTTTGAAAAGTTGATTGATTATAAAGTCTGGGTTATCGCCGCTGTTACGTTAGTGGCAACATGTGCCATGGTAATGTTCGGATCACGAACAAAAGAAGCTTATAAACCGACTGAACTGATAGGAATGTGTATTGAAGCTGCCTGCATGGAAATACCGCAAAGAGCTATGATGCAGGCCATCGTCTTATGGTTGCTGTTGAAGTGGAACCTTAATTTGCTGAGTTGCATTCTGATCAATGCATTGATCTGGTGCGGAGACATCATTTTTCAAGCAGTTGTCATTCAAAAGCAGGTTTCTGTAAAGAAACCGCTGATTGAGGTGATATCATCCTTTGTGTTTTCCATCGGAATCGGATATGTTTTTTACGCTGCAAGATGCATCATTCTTCCAATGGCATTGCATTCATTAGAAAGGTTTGTGACAAACTATCACAGAAAGGCAAATTACAGTTTTTCGAACGAGTGATCTGACAGATCAAGAAAATCCCATTTCTGACCAATGTGGACAGAAATGGGATTTTAAAGTTCATGCCAAGAATGATTGTAAAAAGAACACATTTGGGGTGGGAGTGATATCACCCCACCCGATGGATGTTTCCGTCATCTGTCACGAAAATAGCTTCGATTTCGTCCAGTGATTTGATCAGTTTTGATCCCTCTTCCAGACCAAGTGCAAAACAAGTGGTACTTAAGGCGTCTCCATCTACAGAAGCATCCGAGATGATCGTAACCTGCTGCAGATGAGTCTCGTAAGGATATCCGGTAAACGGATTTAAAATGTGATGGTAAATTTTTCCGTCTTTTTCAAAATAGCGCTCGTAGGTTCCGGAAGAAACCACAGATTGATTTCTGATATCAAGACTTGTAAGGATATCATTTTGCTCGGCAAAGGGTTTTTGAACGCCGATCTTAAAAGGTGACCCATCCGGCTTTTCCCCGATTGCCACGGTATTTCCGCCAAGGGAAATCAGTCCGTGTTTAATCCCGGCGCTTTCCAGATACTCTTTCAGCTGATCTGCAATATAGCCCTTTGCAATCGCTCCAAGATCGATGGCAGCCTTTGGATCCAGAAGCTGAACGGTAGTACCGTCCACTTTGACGTTTTTGTAATTCACATGACTTCTGGCTTCCTCAATGGCAGCTGGATCTGGAATCTGTCCGTCATTATGTCCGAAATTCCAGAGCTCACTTAACGGAGCAATGGTGATATCAAATTTCCCATCTGATAAATCCCCATAGTGCAGTGCGGTTTTGATCAGATCAGCTGTTTCCTGATCTACAGTCACAGGCTGTCCGTTTGCCTGATTGATCCTGGAAACATCACTGGTATCAATGGTCCGGCTGAACAGATTTTCATATTTTTGACAAAGCTTTTCGCATTCTTCCAGAACAGAGCGATCGGAAGTATCCCATATGCGGATCGTAACGATTGTATCAAAATACATCCCGTTCATCTGGAGCGGTTCTGCAGATGAGGCACAGCCACTGAGAGAAAAAAGAAGCAGAAAGAGCAGCGGAATAAAGCATAATTTTCTAATCGATTTGATCTGGTTCATAAAGAAATCTCCTTGTGTTTGAGTGTTTCGCTTATTATAACGAAATTTCCCGTAAAATACAACAAAATAGCGTACTTGACTTTTGGGCAGGAGCGAACTATACTACCTCTTAACTATGGGGAAACAGAGAGGTGGCAGAGGTGAGAACATACGATTTAAAAACAGGAAAGAAAAAAATACGCTGGGGAAGATTTTGTCTGATCGCAGTTCTTTTGTATATCGCAGCACTGACGATTCCTTATGTTCAGCATAAAAAAGTATCGGATCATTATAAGAAACAGTTTGATCCACAGGAATGTTATTCTGAGGAGCCGGGAAAAGAACGGGCGGCTTACATTACGGATAATACAGAAGCTTTGGAATATCGATTGAAAATGATCCGGGAAGCGAAAGAAGAAGTGATCGTATCGACTTTTGATTTTAATGCGGATACCGGAGGAAAAGATGTGATGAGTGCGCTGATCGAGGCAGCACACAGGAATGTGCATGTTCGTCTGATCGTAGATGGAATCAGTGGATTTTTAGATATGCTGGGAGATCCGTATTTTCAGGCACTCGCCTCTACAGAAAATATAGAAGTGAAAGTGTACAATCCGGTTAATCTGTTGAAGCCGTGGACGATGCAGGCAAGACTCCATGATAAATACGTGATCACAGATTCTTCGATGTACCTTTTGGGCGGAAGAAATACGACCAATCTGTTTTTGGGAGATTATGGAAAGCATCAGAATATTGACAAAGAGATTTTTATCTATGCAAAGGAAGGAGAAAGTGCCTCTTTAAAACAGCTGAAGGCATATTTTGAACGCGTGTGGGAGCTTTCGGACAGTAAAGAATACCGCTGTAAAAAGAAGACTGACCGTGTACAGAACAGTCTGAAAGAACTGGAAGAACGATATCCGAAACTTGAAGCGTTATATCCGGACATTTTAAAAACCTGGGATTGGGAAGCGCGGACGGTAGAGACTGCAAAGGTAACCCTTCTTTCCAATCCGATTGAAGCAAAAAACAAAGAGCCTCATATGTGGTATTCTGTCAACCAGCTGCTTCAGACAGGGAAAAATACAGTCATTTGCACGCCTTATATTATCTGCGGAAAAGAGATGTATGCAGATCTGAAAAATACTTGTGAACAGGGAACGAATGTGGAGATTATTACCAATGATGTGTCAAGCGGAGCCAATCCGTGGGGGTGTACAGATTATTTGAACCAAAAAGAAAAAATCTGGGCAACCGGTGTGCAGGTGCACGAATATCTGGGGCCTCATTCCAATCATACCAAAGCAGTGCTCATTGATGACAGACTCAGTATCGTAGGTTCCTACAACCTGGATATGCGCAGTACGTATCAGGATACGGAATTGATGCTTGCGATTGATTCAGAAGCACTGTCAGCAGAATTAAGAGAAGAAATCGATCGCGACAAAACCTATAGCAGAACAATGACGGACAGCGGAGAATATCATTATGAAGAGAATTATCATCCGCGTGAAATGTCCACCGAGAAAAAGATTTTTTATGCAGTGCTCCGGGTGATTACCATCCCGATCCGGAGATTTTTGTAAAAGAATGCAACCCGAACATATGGTCGAATGAATGGTTGCATTCCTGAGTGCAGTGTGCTATGATAAAACTCTGAAAGGATATAACTATGAAAAAACGAGATTATATTTTGATTGGATGCATACTTTTGGTAGCAGCAGTGTGTGCGGGATTTTTTTTGCTGACAGGAAAAGAGGCACAGGAGGCAGTTGTCACCGTAGACGGAGAAGTGTATGGTACGTATTCACTGGCAAAGGATCAGACGATAGAGATTCAGGATGGGAATCGTCTGCGTATTCAGAATGGACAGGCGAAGATGGAGTGGGCAGACTGTCCGGATCAGCTCTGCGTACACCAGAAGGCAATCTCCAGGACGGGAGAGAGTATCATCTGTCTTCCGAATCAGGTCGTAGTGAGTGTACAGGGCAGTAAAGAGAGTGAACTGGATGGAATCGTGAATTAACATTTAAAAACAGGAGAGGACAGATGAAGAATAAGACAGCATATTTTGGTGTGTTTACTTCGCTGGCGCTTATTTTGAGCTATGTGGAGACCTTGATCCCGATTTCTTTTGGAATCCCTGGGATAAAACTGGGGCTGGCAAATCTGGTAATCGTCATTGTTTTGTATACATATGGAGGAAAAGAAGCGTTTCTTTTATCTGTAACCAGAATTCTGCTGTCCGGATTTTTGTTTGGGAATCTGAGTATGATTCTCTACAGTATGGCAGGGGGCGTTTTCAGTCTCGCCATCATGGTGTTGCTTCGTAGGACCGGTGGTTTCAGTATCCAGGGAGTCAGCATCGCAGGAGGTGTATTTCATAACATCGGGCAGCTGTTGCTCGCGATGATGATCGTAGAGACCTATCAGGTCGGGTATTATTTCCCGGTTTTGCTCATATCGGGGCTGGTAACGGGGCTTCTGATTGGAATTGTATCCAGTGAAGTACTCAAAAGGACTGCTTTTTTGAAAAAAGCAGAATAAGTATAGAAGAAAAGGAAACAGAAGCTATGATTTCATATATTAGAGGGGAACTGGCAGGCTTGGAACGGGACAAGGCAATCGTAGATGTACAGGGAGTAGGATACGGAATTTATATGCCGGAGCAGTCCCTGAGCCTTTTGGGGCCGATTGGATGTGAAGTAAAGATTCACACGTATCTGAATGTGCGGGAAGATGCGATGCAGCTGTTTGGATTTCTGACAAGAGACGATCTTGAAGTGTTCCGACTGGTCATCGGCGTGAGCGGAATCGGGCCAAAAGGCGGACTGAATATCTTATCCTGTCTCTCGGCGGATGAACTCAAGTTTGCGGTATTGTCAGGTGACGCCAAGGCAATCTGTGCAGCACCCGGGATTGGAAAGAAGACAGCCGAGAAGCTGATCATCGAATTGAAAGACAAGCTGGATCTTAAGGAGATGTTAGAGCCGCGAAGCGCAGCCGCCGCAGAGATTCCATCAGATGGGCGAAACGGTGATATCCAGACAGAGGCAGTACAGGCTTTAGTGGCTCTTGGATATGGCAATGCCGAGAGTCTGAAGGCAGTACGCCAGGTGACAGAGTATACCTCTGTGGAAGACGTACTCAAAGAAGCATTGAAAAAAATGTTATAGATATAGTAGAGGAAGCATATGGGAAGACGAATTATCACAACAGAAAATCTGGAAGAAGATGCGAAGATAGAGAATCATCTGCGGCCGCAGCTTCTTTCGGACTACATAGGACAGGCAAAAGCGAAGAAGATGCTGGAAGTTTATATCCGGGCGGCAAAAGAAAGAGACGAGGCGTTAGACCATGTATTGTTCTATGGACCGCCGGGACTCGGAAAGACGACGCTTGCAGGAATCATCGCCAATGAAATGGGGGTGAATCTCAAGGTGACTTCCGGGCCGGCGATTGAAAAGCCGGGAGAGATGGCTGCTATTTTGAATAATCTGCAGGAGCATGATGTGCTGTTTGTGGATGAGATTCACCGATTGAACCGGCAGGTGGAGGAAGTGCTGTATCCGGCGATGGAAGACTATGCGATTGATATTATGATCGGAAAGGGCGCGACCGCACGTTCGATCCGTCTGGATCTTCCGAAGTTTACCCTGGTGGGAGCGACTACGAGAGCAGGGATGCTCACCGCACCCCTGCGGGATCGTTTTGGAGTTGTGAATCGTCTTGAGTTTTATACAGAAGAAGAGTTGATGACGATCATCAAGCGTTCGGCCAGAGTGCTCAATGTCGAGATTGATACAAAAGGAGCGCTTGAGCTTGCCAAACGCTCCAGAGGAACTCCGCGGCTTGCCAACCGTCTGCTAAAGCGGGTGCGTGATTTTGCACAGGTCAAATATGACGGTGTGATCACGGAAGAAGTAGCAAATTATGCACTGGATCTTCTGGATGTGGACCGTTATGGACTGGACCACGGAGACCGGATGATCCTGCAGGTCATGATTGAAAAGTTTCAGGGAGGTCCGGTGGGGCTGGATACGCTTGCAGCCAGCATTTCAGAAGATTCCGGAACACTGGAGGATGTATACGAACCATATCTGCTGAAGTGTGGATTTATCCAGCGTACACCGAGAGGAAGAGTTGTGACAGATCTGGCATACCGGCATCTTGGAATTCTTCCTCCGGTTTCAAGGTGAGCGGTCACACAGAAACTTCAAAAAATAGTTGGTTTTTGTTTGCAGATAGTTTATAATAACAGATAAGAAATGCCAAGGAGGATGCTATGAGTTCAGCAAAACATTTTACAGAAGTTTTAATTGGAGGAAAAGTCTATACGCTAAGTGGATTTGAGGGTGAAGAGTATCTGCAGAAAGTATCTTCCTATCTGAACCATAAGATAACAGAATGTGCCAACAGCGAAGGTTACCGCAAGCAGAGTGCAGACACCAGAAATGTACTTTTGGCACTGAATATTGCAGATGATTATTTTAAGGCAAAGAAGCAGGGAGATTCACTGGAGAGTGACATCGAACTGAAAGATAAAGAGATGTATGACTTAAAGCATGAATTAATTTCCGTACAGATCAAGTTGGAGAATGCGGAAAAAGAGCTCGCTAAGATGAAAGAGGAAAACAACGATCTTCAGATGCAGATCGTGAAGCTGGAAACAGAGATGAAGAATCGCAGAAAGTAAAAGAATGAGGGTGCCCAAGAGACTGCAGAAGCAAGCAGCTTTTGTTTGGCCCTCTTTTTATGTAAATAGAAAAAGGAGTTATTGATTGATAGAAGAAAAGAAAAAACCACAGATAGAGATTTTATCTCCGGCAGGATCCTATGAGAGCTTTCTGGCTGCGATCCATGCGGGTGCGGATGCCGTCTATGCAGGAGGTCCCAGATTCGGAGCTCGCGCATTCGCAGACAATTTTACAGAAGAGACATTAAAGCAGGCCATTGATTATGCACACTTCCATGGAAGAAAAGTGTATCTTACAGTCAATACACTTCTGAAAGACCGGGAGATCGAGACACTTCATGACTATTTGGAACCCTTGTATCTGCATGGCTTAGATGCGGTGATCGTACAGGATGTCGGAGTGCTTGAATTAATCCGGCATGATTTTCCGGATCTGGAGATTCATGCAAGTACACAGATGTCCTCAGTTAATGTCAAGGCAGCGCAGTTTTTACAAAGTCAGGGAGTGACAAGAGTGGTCCCGGCAAGGGAGATTTCTCTGGAAGAGATTCAGGAGATTTATCGTGCAACAGGGATGGAGATTGAGTGCTTTGTCCATGGGGCGTTGTGTTACTGCTATTCCGGCCAGTGCCTGCTCAGCAGCCTGATCGGAGGACGCAGTGGAAACAGAGGGCAGTGTGCCCAGCCGTGCCGTCTCCCGTACAGTGTGGATCAGAGCAGCAAAAAAGAATACGTGCTCAGTCCAAAAGACATTTGTACTCTGGATTTGATTCCGGAGCTGATCGAGGCGGGCGTCTATTCATTTAAGATTGAGGGAAGAATGAAGCGGCCCGAGTATGTAGCGGCCGTGACATCGATTTACCGGAAGTATACAGATTTGTATCTAAAAAAGGGAAAAAGTGGATATCGGGTAGAACAGGCAGACCGGGAAGCGCTGATGGATCTGTATAATCGGGGCGGATTCAGCCAGGGTTATTATAAAGAACGAAACGGCCGGGATATGATCGCCATTTCCCGCCCGAACCATGCAGGAGTACCTGCGGCACGTGTGCTCTCACAGAAAGGAAGAGAACTGACGGTGGAGACTTTAGCAGATATCCACAAGGGAGATCTCCTGGAGTTGAATCTGCAGCGTGAGAATTACTCTTTTGGAAAAGAGATTCCAAAGGGAACAAAGACTGTGATTCTGGTTCCCAAAAAGGAACAGTATCAAAAAGGACAAGTTCTGAATCGAATCCGTAACCAGAAACTGATGACAGAGATGAAAGAACAGTATCTGGAAGGGGCAACGAAAGAGCAGATATCCGGATACCTGCGTGCGGCAGTGGGAGAACCGGCAATGCTGACAGTCTGGACAGAAGATATAAGCGTTACCGTTTATTCCGAGCAGACTGTGCAGGAGGCACAGAATCAGCCGATGGAGGTGTCCAGAATCCAAAAGCAACTTTCTAAGACGGGAGCCACAGAATTTGTATTTGAACATCTGGAGATTGATCTGGAAGGAAAGGTGTTTCTTCCAATGCAGCAGCTCAATGAATTAAGAAGGCAGGCATTAGAAAAATTAGAACTGGAGATATGCGGGAAGTTCCGGCGGACATCCACGGAACAACCTCTTTTGAAACAAAACTCAGAAGAAAAGAAAACGGAAGGTGTACTGCTGAGTGTTCTGACAGAGACTTTGGAACAGCTGGAAAGTGTGCTGGATTCAGAGGCAGCAGAACGGATTTATATTGACAGTAATATAGTACAGGATTTATTTGAAGATGCGAGACTGCAGCACCTCTGTAAAAAAGTGAAAAGAAGCAGTGCCAAGATTTTTCTGGCGATGCCCCATATTTTCCGGGCTGATGCAGTTCGAAAATTTGAACAACATTATGATCGGTTTCTGGAAATCGCACAGGACGGTGTATTGATCAGAAACTGTGAGAGTTTTCAGTTTTTAAAACAACACGGATTTGACAGGACGCTCCTTCTGGATCATAATCTGTATGTATTCAATCAATACAGCCGGCAATTCTGGAAAAGGAACGGTGTAGAACTGTTTACAGCTCCGATGGAATTAAATGCAGAGGAGCTGAATGTTCTGGGACTTGAGGAAAGTGAACTTGTGATCTATGGAAGAATTCCGGTTATGACATCTGCGCAGTGTGTGGTGAAGACAACAAATGGCTGTACACACCACCCGGTCACGACAACACTGACGGATCGCAGAGGAAAACAGTTCCCGGTGAAAAATCACTGCGGATTTTGCTATAATATTGTTTACAATTCCGCTCCTTTATCGTTGTTTGATGAAAGAGAAGAGTGGATGAGGATGCATCCAAGAAGCATCCGTGTGCAGTTTTCGACAGAGACAGGCAGCGAGGTGACTCGCATCTTGAATGCGGCTCTTGCTGTGAATAATACCCTAAATGCGGCATCGGGAATGTCAGGAGAAGAATTTACGCGCGGTCATTTCAGACGCGGAATAACATAAAAGCAGGTGAAATTGTGGTTAACATCATAGTAGAATTATCAAAATATCTTATGATCCTTTTAATGGGAATTTACACGTTTTCGTGTTTCTCTGTTTTCGCACATAATTATGAGAGCGAGCAGAAATGGATCCTGATCCGGCAGAATGTGCTGATGTTTTTACTTCAGCTGACAGCATATGTGGTCATGTATCTGAAGAAGGATGATCCCAAAATACTGACTCTTTATGCAGCCAGCGCGGGTTTTCTTCTGGCTGTGATTCTGTTGTACCGGATTTTATATCCGAAGGTGTCCAAGCTGATCGTTAATAATATGTGCATGCTTCTTTGTATCGGGATGATCATGCTGACCAGACTGGAAGAAGAAAATGCGATCAAGCAGCTGATCTTCGCCGCAGTAGGAGTTGTGATCGGTTTGGTGGTACCGGTTGTGATCCGTAAGCTGGATCGTTTAAAAGACTGGGGCTATATGTATGCAGGAGCCGGGATTCTGGCGTTGGTCCTGGTTGCCGTTCTGGCAGAGGTTTCCGGTGGAGCAAAGCTTGGATTTACGATCGCCGGATTCGGAATACAGCCGTCCGAGTTTGTGAAAATTTTATTTGTATTTTTTGTAGCGGCAAATTTAAACCGTTCTTTGGAGTTTAAGAACATCGTGATTACAACAGCACTGGCAGCAGCTCATGTGCTGATCCTCGTGCTTTCTACAGACCTTGGTACGGCATTGATTTTATTCGTAGTGTATCTGGTCATGCTGTACACGGCAACGAGACAGCCACTTTATGTGGCAGCCGGTCTCGGAGGCGGTTCGGTCGCTGCCGTACTGGCATACCATTTATTTGCGCACATTCAGGTACGTGTAGCTGCATGGAAAGATCCGTTTGCAACCTATAGTGACGGCGGATATCAGGTAGCGCAGTCTTTGTTTGCCATTGGCACAGGAAGCTGGTTTGGAATGGGGCTGTTTCAGGGACTTCCGGATGAGATTCCTGTAGCTGATACAGACTTTATCTTTGCTGCGATTTCGGAAGAAATGGGACTGATTCTTTCCCTGTGTCTGATTCTGGTGTGCGTCAGCTGTTATGTGATGTTTTTAAACATTGCGCTGGCACTCCGCAATCAATTCTATAAACTGGTAGCGTTGGGACTTGGAACCTGTTATATTTTCCAGGTATTTTTAAATATCGGCGGAGTGACAAAATTTATCCCTTCTACGGGCGTAACTCTTCCTCTTGTCAGCTACGGAGGAAGCTCAATTTTAAGTACGATGATCATGTTCGGCATCATACAGGGTCTGTATATTTTAAGAGAAGATGAGGAAGAAAATCTGGAAAGAAAGAGAGAAAGAGAGTTAAGAAATGGCACGAAGAGAAGAACCACAAAGAAGAAAAAGACAACCAAAGAGCCAGGCTTCGAAGAAGTTCCGAAACAAAGAGTTCGCTAAGATGACCTATTTGTTTGTTACGCTGTTTCTTGCCCTGATCTCCTATATTGTTTATTTTAATGTGTTCCGGGCAAAGACAATCGTCAACAGTCCGTATAACGTAAGACAAGATGCCTTTGCAGACCGGATCATCCGGGGAAGCATTACGGACAGAGATGGAGAAGTTCTTGCCGAGACACAGGTCGGAGAGGACGGAACAGAAAACAGAGTCTATCCGTACGGGGCAGCATTTGCCCATGTTGTCGGCTACAGCAATGAGACCGCAGGAAAAAGCGGACTGGAATCCATCGAAAACTCAGAACTTCTGACGTCCAATGCATTTTTTGCGGAAAAATTTCTCAATGAATTTAAGGATGAAAAAAATCATGGCGATACCGTCGTAACGACATTGGATGCGGGGCTTCAGCAGGCGGCATACAATGCATTGGGAGCGAATCGGGGCGCGATCATGGTTATGGAGGCCAGCACCGGAAAAATTCTTGCCATGGTGTCCGGACCGTCCTATGATCCGAATACAATCACGCAAGATTGGGAAGCTTTAAATGCAGACAGTACTTACAGTCCGCTTCTGAACCGGGTGACTCAAGGGGCATATGCTCCGGGATCTACCTTTAAGATCGTGACTGCACTGGAATATATGAAAGAACATTCGGACTATCAAAATTACAGCTATAATTGTGAAGGATCGATCAGTTATGAAGACATCACGATCCGATGTTTTGACAGTACGGTACATGGATTGGAAGACTTGCGCAGTTCTTTTGCAAACTCCTGCAACTCTTCCTTTGCAAACATTGGTCTGATGCTGGATCGGAATTCTTACCGTGCGACGGCCGAAGAGCTTCTGTTTAACAAAAAGCTGCCATCCGTGCTGGATTATTCAAAAAGCTCGTTTGTAGTGGATGAGAATACCAGTGACGGAGAGATGATGATGACGGCTATGGGACAGGGAAACACATTGGTCAGCCCGTATCACATGGCACTGATCACACAGGCGATCGCAAATGGCGGAACTTTAATGGAACCATATCTGGTTGATAAAGTCACAAACTATAAAGGAACCGAGATTCGGAAAAATGTACCGAAAAGTTATAAAAAACTGATGACATCGGAGGAGGCGTTACAGTTGAAAGACTATATGCGGGCAGTTGTGGATGAAGGAACTGCAACGATGCTTTCCGGACAGTCTTATTCCGTGGCGGGAAAAACCGGAACTGCAGAATATAGCATGACAGACGGGGAAAAAACACATTCCTGGTTCGTAGGCTTTACGAATGTGGACAACCCGGAACTGGTCATCAGTGTGATCATCGAGGGTTATGACGGAAATGCCGGCGCAAAAGCAGTTCCAATTGCAAAGCAGGTGTTGGATTCTTATTATTATCAATAGAAAAGAACAAGCATAAAGGGGATGACAGACTGCATGAATATGGAGTTTTATAGAGAATTGTATGTAAGCCGTTCTCTGAAAAAACGTGAAAAAAGGATTATTGAGGGCTTGAAAAAGAAACGGTTTCGAAAGGATCTTTATCTGATCGTGTTAGCCCAGGGAAAACAAAATCCACTGGAATTTTTCTCTGTATTGTTGCTGAAGCAGCATATTTTTGAGGACGCTGGGCTGTTCGTAGTCGGTCTCGCGGATGGATACGAAGGGGCGCTGGAGCTGACAGAAGAAATCGTGCAGGATGTGTACCAAAAAACAAATGATGTCAGACTAAGAGAGTTCATCTTAAATAATCAGAAACAATCTGGGGAAGGCAGTGTGTAGAATCATATGATACATATACTTCTGTTGATTTTAAAAATCATAGGCTGGATATTACTGGTAATATTGGGAATACTGATCCTGTTGGCAGGTATCTTTCTTTTTGTGCCGGTCAGATATCGGGGAGATGTCCTGGGGGAAGGTGAATGGAAAAACCTGTTCTCCTCGCTGAAGTTTTCCTGGCTGTGTTCCCTTGTAAAAGGAGAGGTGTCGTACCAGGAAGGAGCGTTAAAATGGAAGTTTCGAATCGCATGGAAGCAGTTTCTGGCGGATCAGCCCGAACAGGCAGCCCCATCTGTTTCCCGGACAGAAGAGAAGCACTCTCAGAGTAAAGAAACACTGAAGTCTCCTCCTTCTGAAAAAAGTATACAGAAAAAAGAGCCTTCAGAACAACTTAAAAAACAGCCGGAACCAACACAAAAGAAAATAACAGAACATAAGAAAACCGAAAACAAAAAGAAACAGGATTCAAGACCGGGACTTGGAGAGCGGATTTCTCAAAAAGCGGAACAGATAAAATGTACTTTTCATAAAATTTGTGATATGCTCAAATCACTGGCAGAAAAAAAGGAAAGATTGATGGAGTTTCTTACGGATGAAATTCATCGGTCAGCTTTTATGAAATGCCTCACAGAGCTTCGACGTTTGTTTTGCTTTTTGAAGCCGTCAAAGTGTGAGGCAGATCTGGAATTCGGGTTTTCAGACCCTTCTGTCACAGGATATGTTCTGGCGGGAGCGAGTCTTATCTATCCGTTTATCGGAGAATGTGTGGAGATCACTCCGAATTTTGACGAGAAAGTGCTCAAAGGAAAGGCCATGATCAAGGGGAGGGTGCATGCCGTTTATTTTGTGATTGTTCTATGGAATCTGCTGTGGAACAAGAATATCCGCACGACGATTTCCCATATCAGAAAATTACGCTTTTAGAATACAACCAAAAAGCCAAAGGAGGAAAACAGCAAATGGCAGAGAATAACAACAATTTTAAATCAACTGTGGAAGCATTGTTTCAGGGAATGGACGGAATGATCTCATCTAAGACGGTTGTCGGTGACGCAATTCATGTGGGTGATACGATCATTCTTCCGCTTGTAGATGTTTCCTTTGGAATCGGAGCCGGTTCTTTTCGTGCTGAAAAACGCGAAAAAGGAATGGGTGGAATCGGTGGAAAGATTACCCCGAGTGCAGTTCTTGTGATCAAGAATGGAACGACCAAGCTTGTAAATGTGAGAAATCAGGATACGATGACAAAAATTCTGGATATGGTACCGGATCTGGTGGACCGTTTTACAGAGAAAAAAGAAGATAAAGTAACAGAAGCAGATGTGGCAGAGATTTTAGATTCTGCTGAAAAAGAAGAAAACGTATAAAATCAGAGTATTATTTTGAAATATCTGTCATATATTTGCAGTAAGAGGGCCGGTGGGTGTGATGTATTTTGAAACGGGTGATCGGATTTGCGCTGATTTTCGTCGCAGTGGGAATGCTGATCATGCTCCTGTTATCGAGTATTCCATGGGGGATTGCGATCATTACTGCGTTGCTTTTAATAGGATATTGTCTGTTTTGTAAATGAAGAGCAGGTGTCCGGCTGGGCATCTGTTTTTTCTGGCGAGTAAAGCATGAAAAAAGACTCCATATTTACAAAGTAAATATCAAGCCTTTTTATTCCGTGTCGTCATATAACAGATTATGCACGCTCAACGCATCCTGATTTTAAACAAGAAGTACAAACGTACATTTTCTTAGCTCCGCCTTCTGTTTTCACTCTAACGGATTTCACATTTGATTTCCACATTTTTGGTGTTTTTCTATGAGAGTGACTTACGTTGTTTCCGAAGTGAGCACCCTTTTCACAAATAGCACATTTAGCCATCATTGCACCTCCTAACAATCTGAAATAGTCTTATACAGACTCACAACACTGTTATTCTAGCAGAAACCCCCTCTGAATGCAAGTCTTTTTTTGAAATTCTTTTTTGTAAAGATCAATATATGGGATTTTTTGTGAATTCTATCGGGTTTTTTGTTCACATCAATTTCATTTCATGATAAAATTAAAGTAACTTCAAATAACTTCAAACGCCTTGATGACAGGCAGAAAGCGGTGAATGATTATGAGCAGACGTATCATTACAATCGGAAGACAGTATGGCAGCAACGGACGCAGAATTGCAAAGAAGTTATCCGAAAAGCTGGGAATTCATTATTATGACAAAGAACTGATCAAGCTTGCCAGTGAACAGAATGATATTTCTTATGATGAGCTGGTTAAAGTAGATGAAAAAAGAGCGAATCCATGGCGTTACCCGGTAGAAGATCCGGCGCAGATGGAAAGCCGTTTTCGGTTTGAACCGATGAACGATGTACTGTTCTACACACAGGCACAGATCATCACACGTCTGGCAGATACGGAGGATTGTATCATTGTAGGACGATGCGCCAATGATATCCTGAAATCCCGCCCGACATCCCGGAGTATTTTTATTCATGCACCATTGGACTACAGGCTTCAGACAGTGATGGAGCGTACCTCTCTGGAAGAAAAAGAGGCGCTTTCTCTGATCAAAAAGGTCGATAAACAGCGAAAATTCTATTATAACTACTATACAGACAAGAAGTGGGAAGAGATGTCCCAGTACGATCTGTGCCTGGACAGTTCGGCCATGTCAGAGGACGAGATTTTGAATGTTTTGACAGCACTTTATGAATCGATATTGTAAAATCCGGATAATGAGAGTATAATACGAATGTTAATTGTGCGAAGATCCATTAAGAATTGGAGGTAATATATGATGAAAGGTAGTATGAGTACAGAGCTTGGGATTATCACAATTAGCCCGGAAGTTATTGCTAAATACGCAGGCTCTGTTGCTGTAGAATGTTTTGGAATTGTAGGTATGGCTGTCGTGAACATGAAAGATGGTCTTGTGCGGCTGTTAAAAAGAGAAAGTCTGACCCATGGGATCCATGTGGATATTTCAGATGACAATATCCTGGTTCTGGATTTCCATGTGATCGTTGCATATGGAGTAAATATTCTTTCTGTTTCTGATAATTTGATGAACAACGTCAAATATAAAGTGGAAGAATTCACCGGGATGACCGTAGATAAGATCAACATCTTCGTTGAAGGTGTCAGAGTGATAGATTAAGGAGGATATTTGCTGTGGCAACAAAAACGATCAATGCAGAGCTGCTCGCAAAAATGTTTCTGGCGGGAGCGGCAAATCTGGAGGCAAAAAAAGAATTCATCAATGAACTGAATGTATTCCCTGTACCGGATGGAGATACAGGAACGAATATGACTTTGACGATCATGTCAGCTGCAAAGGAAGTCAGCGCCATGGAGAGACCGGATATGGAATCTCTGGCAAAAGCGATTTCTTCCGGTTCTCTTCGAGGAGCCAGAGGAAACTCGGGAGTAATCCTTTCTCAGCTTCTGAGAGGATTTACAAAGACGATCCGGGAAGAAAAAGAGATCGATACGATTGTACTTGCACAGGCATGTGAGCGTGCAAGAGCAACTGCTTACAAGGCGGTCATGAAACCGAAAGAAGGTACGATCCTGACAGTTGCAAAAGGAATCGCTCAGAAAGCAGCTGAGATGGCAGAGGTGACAGATGATCTGGAAGAGTTTTTGCCGGCAGTTCTGGCATATGCCAAAGAAGTGCTGGATCAGACACCGGAGATGCTTCCTGTACTGAAAGAAGCCGGCGTAGTGGATTCCGGCGGACAGGGACTTCTGGAAGTGTTACATGGCGCCTATGATGCATTTCTTGGCAAAGAGATCGATTACAGTGCGATCGAAGCAAGTGCAGGAACAAAGATGACCAAAGCAGGTGCGCAGGCTGAAGCGGACATCAAGTTCGGATATTGTACAGAATTTATCATTATGACAGATAAGGCCTTTACAGAAGCAGATGAAATGGAGTTTAAATCCTACCTGGAGTCCATTGGAGATTCCATCGTATGTGTGGCGGATGAAGATATTGTGAAGATCCACGTTCATACAAATCATCCGGGACTGGCCTTTGAAAAAGGACTCACATACGGACAGCTGTCCCGTATGAAGGTTGACAACATGAGAGAAGAGCATCAGGAAAAGCTGATTCGTGATGCGGAAAAAGTTGCAGCAGAACAGGCGAAAAAAGCACCTCGCAAGCCGGTTGGGTTTATTGCAGTATCCATCGGAGAAGGGATGAACGAGATTTTCAGAGAACTTGGTGTGGATTATCTGATCGAAGGAGGTCAGACGATGAACCCAAGTACAGAGGATATGCTCACTGCGATCGATGCGGTCAATGCAGATCACATTTTCATTCTGCCTAATAACAAGAACATTGTCCTGGCAGCAAATCAGGCAAAAGATCTGACAAAGGACAAAGATATCATCGTGATTCCGACAAAGACAGTTCCACAGGGAATTACAGCGATCATCAACTATATGCCGGAAGAGGACGTTGATACCAACATGGAGACCATGCTGGAAGAGATCAAGAATGTAAAGACGGGGCAGGTTACGTACGCTGTGCGTGATACCCATATTGACGATAAAGAGATCCATGAAGGAGATATCATGGGAATCGGTGATGCCGGAATCCTTTCTGTCGGTCAGTCTGTAGAGCAGACGACAAAAGAGATGCTTTCTCAGCTTGTGGATGATGATACAGAACTGATCAGTCTGTATTACGGACAGGATGTTCTGGAAGAAGATGCAGAGCGTTTTGCAGGCGAGATTGAAGAGATCTATCCGGATGTAGATGTTGATTTCCACTGCGGCGGACAGCCGATCTACTACTACGTATTATCTGTAGAATAGGAAGTTGTTTCATTTATGAGAGAATCTGAAAGAATCAGCGTCTTAAAAGGCGTTGGTGAAAAAACAGAACAATTATTTATAAAAGCAGGTGTCCATACCATTGGGGACCTGCTTGCGTATTATCCGAGGACCTATGATATCTATGAAGATCCGATTTCCATCGGAGAGATCCAGGAGGGAAAGACAGTCACTGTCACCGGCGCGATCTTCGGGAGGATCCAGGTCAGTCAGAATAAAAAAATGCAGATCACCACACTCTATCTGAAAGACATGACCGGCACTTTGAAAGTGATCTGGTTTCGGATGCCGTTTCTTCGCAACACACTGGGACGGGGAGGCGTGATCACTCTGCGCGGAAGGATTGTGCGCAAAAAGGACGCACTGGTGATGGAGCATCCGGAGATTTTCTATCCCAGTGCCTCTTACGAGGAAAAAAGAAATACAATGCAGCCCGTTTATGCCCTGACGGCAGGACTGACCAATAATGCAGTAAAAAAAGCGGTCGCTCAGGCATTGGAGCAGGTGGAAGGAATCCGGGAATTTCTTCCGGAAGAGCTGATCTGCCGATATCACCTTCTGGATCGAAGAACTGCAATGGAAGGAATCCATTTTCCAGAGACAAAAGAAGAATTCTATGAAGCAAGAAAGCGCTTTGTATTTGAAGAATTTTTGATTTTCGTGCTTTCCCTGCGAATGATCAAGGAACGGGAAGACCGTGCCAAGAATCATTATGGATTCTGTGATCAGCCGAAGGTGGACGAATTTCTTCACGCACTTCCCTATGAACTGACAGGCGCACAGAAGAAAGTATGGCAGGAGATTTTGCGGGATATCTCCGGAGAATCTGTCATGTCAAGGCTGGTACAGGGTGATGTGGGATCCGGAAAAACGATTGTGGCACTTCTTGCTTTGATGTATACCGGCTTAAATGGATATCAGAGCGCGATGATGGCACCCACAGAAGTGCTTGCCAGACAACATTATGAAAATATCAGCGGAATGCTGGAAGCATACGGAATCCCGTTGAAAACGGAGCTCCTTACCGGTTCCATGACAGCAAAGGCAAAACGGGAGGCTTATGCCAGAATTGAAGCGGGAGAGGCAGATATTGTGATCGGAACTCATGCACTGATTCAAGAAAAAGTGCAGTATCAGAATCTGGCGCTGGTGGTAACAGATGAGCAGCATCGTTTTGGAGTCAAACAAAGAGAGACGCTGGCAGGAAAAGGAGTGTTGCCTCACATTCTGGTCATGAGCGCCACCCCGATCCCGCGGACACTGGCAATCATCCTCTACGGAGATCTGGATATTTCAGTCATCGATGAATTGCCGAAAAACAGACTTCCGATCAAAAATTGTGTGGTGGATACCGGATATCGGAATACAGCGTATACATTTATGAAAAAGCAAGTGCAATCAGGCAGACAGTGTTATGTGATCTGTCCGATGGTCGAGGAGAGTGAAGCGCTGGAAGCAGAAAATGTAACCGATTATTCCCAGATGCTTCAGGATATCATGGGTGAGTCTGTCAAAGTAGGGTGTCTTCACGGAAAAATGAAGCAGGCACAAAAAGATGAGATCATGGAAGCATTCGGGAAAAATGAGATCCAGATCCTTGTATCCACGACGGTGATCGAAGTCGGGATTGATGTTCCGAATGCAACAGTTATGATGATCGAAAATGCAGAACGTTTTGGCCTCGCTCAGCTTCATCAGCTCCGCGGCCGGGTAGGAAGAGGAGGACATCAGTCCTACTGTATTTTTATGAGTCCTTCCAAATCAAAAGAAACAAAAGAGCGTCTGGGTATCCTCAATCAGTCCAATGACGGATTTTTTATCGCGGGAGAAGATTTAAGACTTCGGGGACCGGGCGATCTCTTTGGAATCCGGCAGAGCGGTCTGATGGATTTTAAACTGGGAGATGTGTTCCAGGATTCTCTGATCCTAAAACAAGCTGCCGAAGCTGCAGGAGAACTGCTGCGGACGGATCCCGGACTGAAATCAGAAAGAAACCGGCGGCTGGCCGATCGCTTAAAACACTATCTGTCAGATGTGATGTTAGAAATGACACTTTAAAAATACCAGAACTTACCAGATTAAAAATAAAATTCCTCCATATACTATGGATGTAACACAAGCGAACGGAATGCAGACACATGAGACGAGCCGCATCACAATGCAGCAACTTTCATGTCGATGCGGCCCGGGCTTAGGTTATAAAACTACAAAAAGAGGTAACAAAAGAAGTTACGAAAAGGAGGAAATTATCATGGCAAGTCGTTCATCTAATCGAGCAGCAGTACCAGAAGCAAAGGGAGCACTGGACAAATTCAAATACGAGGTAGCAAGCGAGCTTGGAGTACCGCTGTCAGACGGTTACAACGGAGACTTAACTTCCAAACAGAACGGATCTGTAGGTGGTTATATGGTAAAGAAAATGATCGAGCAGCAGGAAAAACAGATGGCCGGTAAATAAGCAGTCACTGTTGCCAATGCGAAATCAGGCGGAAAAAAGCACTTGGGATTGACCTGAGTGCTTTTTTCTGCTAAAATTCAGCATAGTTGAGAAAGTGGAGGTGCGCAATGAGAGTGATCGCAGGAACTGCAAAGAGACTGCAGTTAAAAACTTTGGACGGAATGGAGACCAGACCAACAACAGACAGGATCAAAGAGACACTGTTCAATATGATCGCGCCGTCTGTTTTCGGAAGCGTTTTTCTGGACTTGTTTGCCGGAAGTGGCGGAATTGGCATCGAGGCATTGAGCAGAGGCGCCAAAGAGGCTGTTTTTGTCGAAAAGAATCCAAAAGCGATGGCCTGTGTCAAAGAAAATTTAAACTATACAAAGCTTTCTGAGAAAGCGATGACCATGACGAAAGATGTTCTGACAGCTCTGTATCAGCTGGAAGGCGAGAAAGTGTTTGATTTTGTATTTATGGATCCTCCGTATGATCAGGATCTGGAGAGACAGGTTCTTACGTATCTGTCCGGTTCCGAACTGATTTATGAGGATACCGTGATCATTGTGGAAGCATCAAAGCATACGGATTTTTCTTATCTGGAAGATTTGGGCTTCGCACTGATCAAAGAGAAAGAATACAAGACGAACAAGCATGTTTTCATTGAGAAAGCTGGAAAGGAAATGATATGTTAAGAGCCATTTATCCGGGCAGTTTTGACCCTGTTACATACGGACATTTAGATATTATCCGCAGATCCTGTAAAATTGTGGATGAACTGGTTGTCGGTGTGCTGAATAATAATGCGAAAATGCCGTTGTTTTCTGTAGAAGAACGTGTTAAAATGTTAGAGGAAGCGACCAAAGATCTGACAAATGTCAGAATTGTTCCATTTCACGGACTTTTGATAGATTTTGCCCGTCAGATGGATGCCTTTGTGATCATCAGAGGACTTCGGGCAATTACAGATTTTGAATATGAATTGCAGATGTCGCAGACGAACCATAAACTGGAGCCGGATCTGGAGACGATGTTTCTGACTACCAGTATCGAATATTCTTACTTAAGCTCTACAACCGTCAGGGAGATTGCCGCTTATGGGGGAGATGTATCACAGTTTGTGCCAGAAGCGGTAGCAGGAGAGTTGGAAGCGAAGATGAAAGCAAAAAGGAGAGTGTAACTATGAGCAGCCGTATTGAACAGATTATTGAGGAGATTGAAGAGTACATTGACAAAGATTGTAAGTTTCAGCCGTTATCCTCGACAAAGATTATTGTAAATAAAGAACATCTGGATGAGCTTTTGAGAGAACTCAGAATGAAGACTCCGGATGAGATCAAGAGATATCAGAAGATCATCAGCAACCGGGATGCGATCCTTGCGGATGCAAAAGCAAAAGCCGATGCGATGATCGAAGAAGCACAGGTACAGACAACAGAGCTTGTCAGTGAGCATGAGATCATGCAGCAGGCATATGCACAGGCAAATGAGATCGTGACACAGGCGACTGCACAGGCTCAGGAGATCATCGACAATGCAACAATGGATGCAAATGAGATCCGTATGGGTGCGATCCAGTATACCGATGATCTGCTTGCCAATGCAGAGAGTATTATCGGTCATACATTAGACAGCTATACCACAAAATATGACGGACTGATCAACTCCCTTCAGGAGTGTTATGATGTTGTCCGCACGAATCGTGCAGAATTAGAGTCTCCGACTCCGGAAGAAGGACAGGAGTTCTCAGGCGAAGCATAAAAGATATAAGATGCCAAGCAGGCTGGTTACCAGAGCGGTAGCCAGCTTTTGTGTTATGTAGGGAAAGATTGAAAAACCGGCTTTTTGTATCATGCACTGTGTCTGGGCGGCAGCGCATATGCCTCCGAATGCTGTCAGAGAGAGCGCCAAAATGTATTTTACAGGAAAAGAAACGGCAGACATTCCAATCAGCTGAATCCCGTTTGTGATTTCCAAAACCGGCAGAAGAATTTGGACCGCCGGAAAGCAGGATGCCAGGTTTTCTGACAGTGCGATCAACACGGAGAAAAGAATCATATAGCCCCCCACTTTTGTGATTGCTTCAAAGCTGTCCATAATGCAGTGATCCAAAATGTCAAAGGACCAGAACGTATTTTTCTGCCAGCCTGAATCCGGAGCCTGAAATGCCTGTTTTCCCTTCAAATACGTTCTTCTCGTAAAAAAGCTGACCAGAATGGGCGCAGCTGTCAGGATCAGGATGGACGGAATCATCAGTTCGCTTTTTCCCAGTGTTTTCCAGACTACAAAATTGAAAATAAAGACCGGACTTGTATTGTTGCAAAAGGAGAGCAGATACGCTCCTTCCTGCGGTGAAATCTGTTTTGTATGTGTCAGGTCTGCGGAAATTTTGGCGCCCATAGGATATCCGCAGAGAAAGCCTGCAATGATCGCAAAGCTCCCGTTTGGAGAGACCCGGAAGATTTTGTTCAGAAGAGGGCCGAACAGGCGGGCAATCAGACGGATGCAGTTGGTGGACATCAGCAGGTTTGTGATGATCAAAAAGGGAAACAGTGTGGGAAAGACCGTATGAAACCATAGCAGCAGACCTTTGCTGGCTCCATTAAATACATCTTTTGGAAATAAAAGCATAAAGGCAAAACAGATCAGAACTCCGATTCCGGCCAGATTTTTTCTCATAGGAAAACTCCGATTCACTTGTTGTTATATGTATATGACGATATGGGACATTTATCAGTGGAAAGTTTTAGAAGAAACCGGCATACGATAATTTGAAACATCCAACGGGAGAAAGTTCTATGCGTCACAGATATATCAGCTATTTTGCGGGAATTTTTCTTCTGGCATTTTTTGCCGTATTAAATACCGGGGTTTTGATTTCTGTCAGTGGATTTCAGAGACTTCAAAAACCGGTGGTATCTCAGCCTGATTTTCGCAGGCAGCCTGTTTCTGAAACCATGCAGGTTTATTTGAAACAGGCTGCAGATCCGGGACGGGACGTGGGACTCTACTGGATGGCAACAGACTTTGAAAACCGCAGATTTCCAGGAAAAGTCTCACCTTCCGGATTTCAGAAGCTGTACCGCCAATGGCGAAACCAAACGGGCTGGGATGCTTATGTGCAATCATGCAGGGCAATCTGGAATGATGTAAAATATTTCCCCATCCCGCAGTCTCTGGATGATACCGAGGATAAGATTTCTTATGTTGATTCCTGGATGTTTGAACGAAATTACGGAGGAAAACGGGGGCATGAGGGAACAGATATTATGGCAGAGAAAAATACGCCCGGGTATTATCCTGTTGTAAGCATGACGGATGGTGTCGTAACCGAAAAAGGCTGGCTGGAAAAGGGCGGCTGGAGGATTGGGATCACGGCACCGACGGGAGCGTATTTTTATTATGCACATCTGGATTCTTATGCGGAGCTTGAGAAGGGAGATTCGGTAAAGGCAGGAGATCTGCTCGGCTATATGGGGGACAGCGGATATGGAGAGGAGGGAACAACGGGGGAGTTTCCGGTGCATCTCCACCTTGGGATTTATCTGAAAGAAGGAACGGAAGAAATCAGTGTAAATCCGTATCCGGTGCTGCGGTATGCAGAAAATGCCAGAATAAAATGTGTGTATTCTAGGTAGTCTTACTATAGGAATTATGGTATAATCATGTTCATGTGGAGGAATGAATATGAATTTACCAAATACATTTGAAGAAAAGATGAAACACCTTTTGGGTGAAGAATATGAGGATTATTTAAAATGCTATGAGGAGCCGCGTCATTACGGACTCCGTGTCAATATAAACAAAATTTCCGTGGAGGATTTCTTGAAAATCGCTCCATGGCCGCTGCGTCCGGTTCCATGGATCTCAAATGGATTTTATTATGACGGAGATCAGATCCAGCCGGCAAAGCATCCGTACTATTTTGCAGGACTGTATTATCTGCAGGAGCCAAGCGCGATGACACCGGCAGACCGGCTTTTGATCGAGCCGGGAGACCGGGTGCTGGATGTATGTGCCGCTCCCGGAGGAAAGGCGACAGAGCTTGGGGCAAAGTTACAGGGAAAAGGAGTTCTGATGGCAAATGACATCAGCAATTCCAGAGCCAAAGGTCTGCTGAAGAATATTGAATTATTCGGAATCGGAAATATGCTGGTGCTCAGCGAAGAGCCGGGCAAGCTGACCGAGTATTTTCCGGAATATTTTGACAAGATCCTGATCGATGCTCCGTGTTCCGGAGAAGGAATGTTTCGAAAAGATAAAAAGATGGTCAAAGCATGGGAAGAGCATGGTCCGGAGTTTTTCTCAAAAATTCAGCGAAGTATCATCACGCAGGCGGCATCCATGTTGCGTCCTGGTGGAATGATGCTGTACTCTACCTGTACCTTTGATCCGTCAGAGAATGAGCAGACCATCGAATATCTGCTGGAAGAATATCCGGAGTTTGAGATTTGTGAGATGGCAGGATATGAAGGCTTTGCACCGGGAATGCCGGAAGTGACAGACAGCAAAAACCCAAATCTTGCAAAGACAGTCCGGATTTTTCCGCATCGAATGGAAGGGGAAGGACATTATCTTGCACTGTTGAAAAAGGGGGAAGGCTCTCCGATTGCTCTGAAAGAAAAGGATTCTAAAAAAGGCGGAAAACTGCCGGAAGAGCTGGAAGAGTTTTTCCGGAACGTTTCCTGGAAACCGGAAGCATCAAGACTGGATATCCATGGAGAGAGAGTCTACTATATGCCGAAGGGACTTCCAAAGCTGAACGGTGTCCGCTTTTTAAGAACCGGATTGCTGCTCGGAGAACTTAAGAAAAAGCGGTTTGAACCGAGTCAGGCGTTTGCAATGTCACTGAAAAAAGAAGAGTATGCCAATATTCTGGATTTGTCCGTACAGGATGAACGTGTGATCAAATATTTAAAAGGAGAGACTCTGGATGTAGAAGATCTTGTCTCCCGCAAGGAGAAAGGATGGTATCTGGTCTGTGTGGACGGATATCCGCTCGGATTCGGAAAACTGGCAAACCAGACGCTGAAAAACAAATATCTGCCGGGCTGGCGCTGGCAGTCATAAGGATGAAAAGAGATGAAGATAAGACTGGATAAATATCTCGCAGATATGGGAGTGGGCACAAGAACAGAAGTAAAGCGGGCGATTTCCAAAGGCAGAGTGTCTGTGGATGGCGCTTGTGTGAAAAAGCCGGAAACAAAGATCGATACCGAAGAGACAACCGTTGTATTCGACGGTCAGACCGTCGGCTACACAAAAAAAGAATATTATATGCTGCACAAGCCCGCCGGGGTGATTTCGGCAACAGAGGATGCCAGAGAAAAGACGGTGATCGACCTGATTGTTTCCCGCAAAAGAAAGGATCTGTTTCCGGTAGGACGTCTGGATAAAGATACCGAAGGGTTGCTGCTGATCACCAATGACGGGGAACTGGCGCATCGGCTGCTTTCCCCGAAAAAGCATGTAGATAAGACGTATTATGCGAAAGTGCAGGGGATCGTTACGCAGGAAGATGTCCGTAAATTTGCAGAAGGCGTGGATATCCATGAGAAAAAGCTGACTGCTCCTGCAGTGTTGGAGGTAGTAAAGTCGGGAGAAGTTTCAGAGATTCTTCTGACGATCTGCGAAGGGAAGTTTCATCAGGTGAAGCGGATGTTTGAAGCAGTCGGTAAGAAAGTCATTTATCTGAAGAGGCTCAGTATGGGACCGCTTCAGCTGGATGAAACTTTGATGCCCGGCGAATACCGGGAATTGACAGAGAAAGAGAAGGATACACTATGCTCAGTGGAAAAAAAGCAGTAATTTTTGATATGGATGGGACGCTGACGGATTCCATGTGGATCTGGCCGGAAGTGGACCGGATCTTTTTAAAGAAATACCATCTGACCCCGCCGCCCGGATTCGCCAAGGCATTGGAGGGAAAAAGCTACACAGAGACCGCACAGTATTTTCTGGATGTATTTCCAGAGCTCTCCTGTTCGCTGGAAGATGTGCAAAAGGAGTGGATCGATATGACACTGCATCTGTATCAGACCCAAGTGGAGCTAAAGCCGGGGGCAAAAGGATTTCTGGAATTTTTAAAACAGGAGCAGATCCTGATGGGAATTGCTACGAGCAATGCAAAGGAGCTGGCTCTTGCCGCTCTGGACGCGCTGCAGATCCGGGAGTATTTTTCTTCTGTACGCACCGGATGTGAAGTGAAAAAAGGAAAGCCTGCACCGGATGTTTATCTGAAAGTGGCAGAGGACCTCGGTGTACAGCCGGAAGAGTGTCTGGTATTTGAAGATGTTCCAAAGGGGATCGAAGCCGGGCGCAATGCGGGAATGACAGTGTGTGCAGTGGATGATGCATTCTCGGCAAGTGATGAAAAAGAGAAAAAAGAAAAGGCGGACTATTTTATCCGCAGTTATGATGAGATCCAAGCAAAAACATATGAAAGATGTGGAGTATAAATACATGAGAGAAAGGTTTTTACCAATTTGCAGACAGGATATGAAAGACAGAGGATGGGACCGGGTTGATTTTGTCTATATTACCGGGGATGCGTATGTCGATCATCCATCTTTTGGTCCTGCTGTGATCACAAGACTTCTGGAATCCAGAGGCTATCGGATCGGGATCATTTCCCAGCCGGACTGGAAGGACAAAGACAGTGTGACCATATACGGAGAGCCAAGGCTTGCATTTTTAGTATCTGCCGGCAATATGGATTCCATGGTGAATCACTATTCTGTCTCCAAAAAGCGCAGAAAATCCGATGCCTATACGCCCGGAGGAGTGATGGGCAGGCGTCCGGATTATGCAACCGTGGTCTATGGAAACCTGATCCGTCAGACCTACAAACAGACGCCGGTTATTCTCGGCGGAATTGAAGCGAGCCTTCGAAGGCTTGCACACTATGATTACTGGTCTGACCGGCTGAAACGTTCCGTCCTTCTGGACTCCGGAGCAGATATGATTTCCTACGGGATGGGTGAACACTCGATCGTAGAGATTGCGGAAGCCCTGGATGCAGGAATTGCCGTGTCAGATATCACTTACATCAGCGGGACAACAGTCAAGACAAAATCTCTGGATTCGGTTTATGATGCCGTGATGCTTCCGTCTTTTGAAGAATTAAAAGCGGACAGGCTTTCTTATGCCAGAAGTTTTTACACCCAGTACTGTAATACGGATCCATTTTCCGGAAAACGTCTGGTCGAACCGTATTCCGAACATTTATATGTGGTACAGAACCCTCCGGCAAAACCGCTGACACAGATGGAGATGGATGATGTCTATGCACTGCCGTTTACCCGCTGTGCCCATCCGGATTATGAAAAACTGGGAGGAGTTCCGGCGACCGCAGAGATCAAGTTCAGTCTGATCAGCAACAGGGGCTGTTTTGGCGGATGCAGCTTCTGCGCACTGACCTTCCACCAGGGGCGGATCGTACAGACACGAAGTCACGAATCTCTGCTGCAGGAGGCAAAGGAGATCACGCAGGATCCTGATTTTAAGGGATATATCCATGATGTGGGCGGACCGACTGCAAATTTCCGGCATCCATCCTGTGAAAAGCAGATGACCAAAGGCGTGTGTAAGACAAAGCAGTGTCTGTTCCCGACACCTTGCAAAAACCTGAATGCAGATCACAAAGACTATGTAGCACTTCTGCGAAAGCTGAGAAAAGTTCCGAAAGTGAAGAAAGTCTTTATCCGTTCCGGAATTCGTTTCGACTATCTGCTGGCGGACGCAGATGATACGTTTTTGAAAGAATTATGTGAGTATCATGTCAGCGGACAGTTAAAGGTGGCACCGGAACACGTTTCAGATCCGGTTCTTTCTATGATGGGAAAACCGGCCAACAATGTGTATGAGACCTTTACGAAAAAGTTTTATGCCATGAACCAGAAAATCGGAAAAGAGCAATATCTGGTGCCGTATCTGATGTCCTCTCATCCGGGATCGACGTTAAAAGAAGCAGTGGAACTGGCAGAATACTGCAGAGATCTTGGATATATGCCGGAGCAGGTGCAGGATTTCTATCCGACTCCGTCTACAATTTCTACCTGTATGTACTATACCGGTGTGGATCCGCGGACAATGAAACCGGTCTATGTTCCGAAAAATCCGCATGAGAAAGCCCTGCAGAGAGCGTTGATCCAGTATCGGAATCCGGAAAACTATGATCTGGTTGCAGAGGCGCTGAAAAAAGCCGGCAGAACAGATCTGATCGGATTTGAAAAGAATTGTCTGATCCGCCCGCGCAGATTGAAAAAGGAACAGCCTGTCAAAACGGGCAGACCAAAACAGAAGAAAAAGACCATACGGAATGTACAGAAAAAGAAGACAGAAAAGAGGCGTGGAAGATGAAAATTGCAGTGATCACCGGGGCATCCTCCGGTATGGGGCGGGAGTTTGTCCGCCAGATTCCGCATTTCTATATGAACCTGGATGAATTGTGGATCATTTCACGCAGAAAAGACCGACTGGAAGCGATCGCGAAGACCTGTTCGGTTCCGGTCCGCATCTTTGCAGGAGATCTGACAGATCCGATGTTTCTTCAAACGGTCAAAGATACACTGCAGCGTCTAAGACCCGATATCCGGATGCTGGTGAATGCAGCAGGCTTCGGAAAAAGCGGTACTGTTTTGGATATCGCAAAAGAAGAGTGGCCCGCACAAAGTGAGATGGTGCGTCTCAACTGCGAGGCATTGACAAACATGACGCTTTTGTGTGCGCCCTATCTGTCACAAGGAAGTCGGATCCTGCAGATTGCATCTGCTGCGGCATTTGCTCCGCAGCCCGGGTTTGCGGTTTATGCAGCCACCAAATCTTATGTACTCAGCTTTTCCAGAGCTCTTGGCGCAGAGTGGAAGAAAAAAGGAATCTATGTCACTGCAGTCTGCCCGGGACCTGTGGACACAGAATTTTTTGAGCGGTGCGGGCAACCTGAAAATCCGCTCAAAAAAATGACAATGGCAAAGGCTCCAAACGTAGTAAAACAGGCACTTCTGGATGCGAGACGAAAAAAAGCAGTCTCAATCTTCGGGTTCTGGATGAGGGCACTGTACATACTGGTCAGGATCGTTCCGGTCAGTTGGATTTTAAACGTACAGACCATTGGAAAAAAGTAGGAGAGAAGAACAAATGAAGCGAATCGAAAAAGGAACTCCAGGTTATCTGGATTATAAGAAAAAAGTAGAAATCATCCGGACTGTGATTTATTTTCTGCTCGTAGCTGCCATTTTTACACTGGGCTACGTACAGACAAAAACAAGAAGCAATCTTCTGACAGTGGTGGCAATTCTTGGCTGTCTTCCTGCCGCAAAAGCGCTGGTGGGAGTTATCACCAGGTTTCCTTATGCTTCTGTAGATCAGAAGCTGGTTCATGAGGTTGATACAAAAGCACCGCATACGACCAGAGTATACGATCTTGTCCTGACAACCCGTGAAAAAATCATGCCGGTGGAGTGTGTGGTGATCTCCAACGGAACGGTATTTGGATACACAGACAGCAAAAAGGTCGATTTAAACGTCCTTTCCAAACATATCAGGGATATGATGACGCAGAATCGTCTTTCGTATTCCACTGTGAAATTTTATCAGGATTATAAGGTTTTTCTCTCCAGGATCGAAGGACTGGAATCGATCGCCATGGTAGAAAATGCCAAAATAAACGGAGAGGAAGAAGCGCAGACCAGACAGCTTCTTTTAAACCTCTCCATGTAATGAGGAGTTACAAAACATGCAGGAAATCAAGATTACAGAACAGGAAGCCGGGCAGCGGTTTGACAAGCTGCTTTGCAAATACTTAAATAAAGCCCCGAAGAGTTTTTTGTACAAAATGCTCCGGAAAAAAAATATTACGCTGAACGGGAAAAAGGCGTCCGGCAATGAAAAGCTGGCAAAGGGCGACTGTGTAAAATTATTTTTATCAGATGAAACGATCCAAAAATTTTCGGAAGCGTTTTCCGGCTATACAAATGTCAGTCTGGACATTCTCTATGAGGATGCGGATATTATTCTGATCAATAAGCCTGTGGGGATGCTCTCCCAGAAAGCAGCAAGGTCAGACGAGTCTTTGGTGGAGCATCTGATTTCTTATCTGATCCAGAGCCATGCACTGACAGAGGAGGATCTCCGGACATTCAGACCTTCCATCTGCAACCGTCTGGACCGCAATACAAGCGGAATTGTAGCGGCAGGGAAAAGCATGGCAGGACTGCAGTCACTCAGCCAGATGTTTCATGATCGCACCATTGGAAAATATTATCTCTGCCTGACAGCGGGAATCATCGAAAAACCGAGCCGGGTAGAAGGATGGCTTTTTAAGGACGAGCGCACCAACAAAGTAGAAATACTGTTTCAGGAAAGACCTGGAAGTGCACGGATCATCACCGAATACCGTCCGATAAAGTCCCATGACGGTGTAACGCTTTTAGAAGTGCATCTGATCACCGGAAAGACCCACCAGATCCGTGCCCATCTGGCTTCGGTCGGACATCCGCTGATTGGAGACCACAAATACGGAGCATCGCAGATCAACCGGGAATACGAGCAGAAATATCACTTGCAGTCACAGCTTCTTCATGCTGCCAGACTGCAGTTTCCAGTATGTACGCAAACCTTATGCAGCGTATCCAAGAAAGAGTTTACAGCGCCGCTTCCGAAACAGTTTTACAGGATTGCAGCCGAAAAAGGAGTGTTGTAATGGGAACCTGGAATTCAAGAGGACTTCGTGGTTCTACCCTGGAAGATATGATCAATTACACAAATACCCGGTATGAAGAAATGGGACTGGCGCTGATCCAGAAGGTGCCGACCCCGATCACTCCGGTTCGGATTGACAAGGAACGGCGTCATATCACACTTGCCTATTTTGACAAGGTCAGCACCGTGGATTATATCGGAGCTGTTCAGGGAATTCCCATTTGTTTTGACGCAAAAGAGTGTGCCGCAGAGACATTTCCGCTTCAGAATGTTCACGAACATCAGGTCTCTTTTATGGAGAAGTATGAAAAACAGCAGGGGATTTCTTTTCTGATTATTTATTACAGTCAGAAAGAAACGTTGTATTACATGAGATTTGGAGAGCTTTTGAAATTCTGGAAACGGGCACAGTCCGGCGGGCGCAAAAGTATCCGGTTTGAAGAACTTTCCCCGGAATATTTTATGGCTTTGAAAAATCATTGTTTTGTTCCATATCTGGATTATATTCAAAAAGATTTGGATGACAGGGATTGACAGAAGAAATGAAAGTTCGTATAATTACAGAATAATTTAATGTATTAGCATAGTAAAGTGAAAGGGTGTTATGAATTATGGAACAAAAGTTACATACTCCCGAAGGAGTTCGAGATATTTACAGTAATGAATGCAGAGCAAAGCTGGCAGTACAGGATAAACTTCATCAGGTGCTGCATCTTTACGGATATCAGGATATTCAGACTCCGACTTTTGAATATTTTGATGTGTTCCGCAAAGAGATCGGGACGATTTCATCCAGAGAGCTGTATAAGTTTTTTGACCGGGAGGGGGATACACTGGCACTTCGGCCGGATATCACTCCTTCGATCGCAAGAGCGGCAGCAACTCTGTTTGAGACCGAAGACTTTCCGATCCGTCTTTGTTATGTGGGAAGTACCTTTATCAATCACAGCAGTTATCAGGGACGCTTAAAAGAGAGTACACAGCTTGGTGCTGAGCTGATCGGAATCGATTCTGTGGAAGCAGATGCCGAGATGATCGCCATGGTCGTAGATGGTCTGAAAAAAGTAGGACTCAAAGAATTTCAGGTGAATATCGGGCATGTGGATTTCCTGCAGAGCCTCATGGAAGCTACAGGACTTTCAAAAGAGCAGCAGGAAGAAATCTATAATCTGATCGCAAACCGGAATTTCTTTGGAGTCGAGGAACTCTTAGAGCAGGCGGATGCCTCCCCAGAATTAAAAGAGACGTTCCGTCTGCTTCCGGAGTTCGCAGGAGATGTGGATGTGCTGAAAAAGGCGGTTGAGCATGCGCCTACCGATCAGGCAAAACAATCGGTGGGACGGCTTTTGAAGATTTATAAACTGCTTGCATTGTATGGAGCTGATGATTATGTGACCTTTGATCTGAGTATGAGCGGTCATTATGGATACTATACCGGGATTGTATTTCGGGCCTATACTTACGGAACCGGTGATGCCATTGTGACAGGCGGACGTTATGACCATCTTCTGGAAAAGTTCGGAAAGCAGACGCCGTCGATCGGATTTGCCATTATCATTGATGAGCTGCAAAACGCTCTGTCCAGACAGAAGATCACTGTGGAGACCGGTCACAACAATCTCATCGTGTATACCGATGCCACCGAAAAATGGGCCATTGCACTGGCAAAAGATTTCCGTGAAAAAGGAAAATACATGGAGCTTTTGAAACGGACTGAGGAAGATTCAAAAGAGACTTTTATCGCTTACGGAAAACGGACACATGCGGTCAGCATGCTGTATTTGAACGAGAATCTGACGATTGACATGGTAAACCTCTCTACCGGAGAAGAAAAGAAGGTAAATGCCAGAAAAAAAGCGAAAGCGAGGGAGAACAGATGAAATATTTAACCTTTGCCCTGACTAAGGGACGCCTGGCAAGTAAAACACTGGAGATGCTGGAACAGCTTGGAATCACCTGTGAAGAAATGAAAGAAAAAGATTCCAGAAAACTGGTGTTTGTCAATGAAGAATTAAAATTAAAGTTTTTCCTCGCAAAAGGACCGGATGTTCCGACTTATGTCGAATATGGAGCAGCAGATATCGGAGTTGTCGGCAAAGATACGATTGTGGAAAAAGGACGCAACGTACATGAGGTACTGGATCTTGGATTCGGCTCCTGCAGAATGTGTGTATGCGGGCCACAGGATGCCAAAGAGCTTTTGGAGCATCGTGAGGTGATCCGCGTGGCAACCAAATACCCAAAGATCGCAAAGGACTATTTTTATAATAAGAAGCATCAGACCGTAGAGATCATCAAGATGAACGGCTCCATTGAGCTGGCACCGATCGTCGGGCTTTCTGAAGTGATCGTTGATATTGTGGAGACGGGATCCACCTTAAAGGAAAACGGACTGACGGTGCTTGAAGAAGTGTGTCCGCTTTCTGCGCGCATGATCGTAAATCCAGTCAGCATGCGGATGGAGAATGACCGGATCCGTGATCTGATTGGAAGGATCCGAAATCTTTTGGAGGGGGAAACAGTATGAGAATTGAACGATTAGATGAAACAACCAGAAAAAATCTGCTCGAAGATCTGCTCAAAAGAAGTCCCAACAGTTATGGAACGTATGAAGCAAGTGTCCGCGAGATTCTGGATGAAGTAAAAAACAGACGTGACGAAGCCGTGTTCGCTTATACGGAAAAATTTGACGGTGCAGCACTTAATGCGGATAATATTCAGGTAACAGAAGAAGAGATTCAAAAAGCCTATTCCCAGGTGGATTCCTCTCTTCTGAATGTCATCCGAAAATCACTGAAAAATATCGAATCCTATCATGCAAAACAGATGCAGTACAGTTGGTTTGACAGCAAACCGGACGGTACGATCCTAGGACAGAAAGTGACGTCGCTTCAAAGGGTTGGTGTGTATGTACCGGGAGGAAAGGCTGTTTATCCGTCTTCTGTTCTGATGAATATCGTTCCCGCAAAAGTGGCCGGTGTGGATGAGATCATTATGGTCACGCCGCCGGGAAAAGACGGTAAAGTCAATCCGGCAACGCTGGTTGCGGCAAAGGAAGCGGGTGTGGATGCAGTCTATAAAGTGGGCGGTGCACAGGCAATCGCAGCACTTGCTTATGGAACCGAGAGCATCCCGAAAGTGGATAAGATTGTGGGACCGGGCAATATCTATGTAGCACTTGCCAAAAAAGCAGTGTACGGTCATGTCAGCATTGATTCGATCGCAGGACCGAGTGAGATCCTTGTTCTTGCAGACGAGACTGCCAATCCACGTTACGTGGCAGCGGATCTTCTGTCCCAGGCAGAACATGATGAGCTGGCATCTGCAATTCTTGTGACGACCAGTGAAGAGCTGGCAGAAGAAGTATCCCGGGAAGTGGACGGATTTGTAAAAGAGCTCTCCAGAGGTGAGATCATTCAGAAATCTCTGGATAACTATGGGCATATTCTGATCGCCGAGACACTGGATGACGCGATCGACGCGGCAAACGAAATCGCATCTGAGCATCTGGAAATCGTGACAAAAGATGCATTTACCGTGATGACCAAGATTCGCAATGCGGGTGCCATCTTTATCGGAGAATACAGCAGTGAGCCTCTTGGAGATTATTTTGCAGGACCAAATCATGTCCTTCCGACAAACGGGACTGCCAAATTCTTCTCTCCGTTGTCTGTAGATGACTTTTTGAAAAAATCCAGCATTATTTCTTACTCAAAAGAAGCACTGGAGACCGTACATCAGGACATCGAGCAGTTTGCAAAAGCAGAACAGCTCACGGCACATGCAAACTCCATCCATGTCCGCTTTGAAAAGAGGGATTAAAAATGGAACAGCGCGCAGCAACAATCGAACGAAAAACAAAAGAGACGGACATTTCTCTGACGATCAATCTGGATGGAACCGGGGAAAATGAGATTGCAACCGGAATTCCGTTTTTTGATCATATGCTGAATGGATTTGCCAGACATGGTCTCTTTGATCTGAAGGTGCACGTAACAGGAGATCTGGAGGTGGATTCCCATCATACGATCGAGGATACCGGGATCGTACTGGGGCAGGCAATCGCAGCAGCACTGGGAGAAAAAAAAGGGATCAAGCGTTACGGAAGCTTTCTGCTTCCTATGGACGAGACACTCGCCATGTGTGCAGTAGACTTATCTGGTCGCCCTTACCTGAATTATCAGGCAGAGTTTACAGTGGAAAAACTGGGAACTCTGGATACAGAGATGATCCGTGAATTCTTTTATGCAGTCTCTTACAGCGCAGCGATGAACCTGCATTTAAAGATCGTAGACGGAGGGAACAATCACCATATGGCAGAAGCCTTGTTCAAGGCATTTGGAAAGGCTCTGGATATGGCAACCATGGAGGAACCACGTATGAACGGGGTATGGTCTACGAAAGGCAGCTTATAAAGGAGAACAAAACGATGAGTTATAAAAGATTGATCCCCTGTATCTTTATTTACAAGGGAAAAGCAATAAAATGGTTTGATGATAAAGAAGTCGTCTCAGACGATGTGATCGGGCTTGCAAAGCAGTACTGTGACAAAGGGGCAGATGAGCTGATCGTATTCGATCTGTCCAATACGGATGACGAGCATGATGAAGCGATCGATCTGATGAAAAAAGTAAACCGTGCCATCAGTATTCCAATGGTTGCAGGCGGAAATGTACGCAGACAGGAAGACGTGAAAAAGATTCTGTACACCGGTGCAAAACGGGCAATCCTGAATTTTTCCAAACCGCTGTCGTTTGAACTGATCGAAGAAGTATCCAAACGATTTGGAAAAGAACGGATCGCAGTATCTTTAAATGATTTTGATGCTTTGTTCAAACAGCAGCATCTGATCGACAAATTCAGTTCCGAGATTATTTTCATGCATCGCCTGGATCTGCTTTCTGTGATGAATATCACAGAGATTCCGTGCGTTGTTCTGACTGATACAATGGAACAGGAAGAGATTTTAAAAATCTTAAAATGCAAGGGTGTCAAGGGCGTTTCCGGTATGCTGATCAGCGAACCTGCACTTGATATCGATGCATTCAAAAATCATTGCATTTCTGAAGGAATTCAGATGACTTCTCTGGAAAGTACGATGAGTTTTTCTGATTTCACGCTGAATACGGACGGACTTCTTCCAGTTGTTGTACAGGATTATAAGACCAACGAGGTTCTGATGATGGCCTACATGAATGAAGAAGCATTTGAGCATACACTCAAATCTGGAAAAATGACCTATTACAGCAGAAGCAGACAGTGCCGCTGGGTAAAAGGAGAAACCTCCGGACATTATCAGTATGTAAAGGCGCTGTCAGCCGACTGTGACAACGATACGTTGCTGGCCAAGGTAGAGCAGATCGGAGTGGCCTGCCATACCGGAAATCATACCTGCTTTTATCGGCAGATTGTAGGAAATGAGTACGATTCTAAAAATCCGCTTCAGGTTTTTGAATCTGTATATGCAACGATTGCAGACAGAAAGCAGCATCCGAAGGAAGGATCTTATACCAACTATCTGTTTGATAAGGGGATTGACAAGATTCTGAAAAAGGTGGGAGAGGAAGCAACAGAGATCGTGATCGCTGCCAAGAATCCGAACCCGGAAGAGATCAAATATGAGATTTCTGATTTTCTGTATCATGCCATGGTACTCATGGTGGAACGCGGTGTCACATGGGAAGATATTGTAAAAGAACTGGCAGACAGATAAGTTCTAGTTCTTAAAAAAAAGACATATGATGGGGGTAAGAAGCCCGTCATATGTCTTTTTTACAGGAGGAACCTTTATGAACGAATCAGAAGCACGCCGAAGAGAACTGCTCAGACAGACACGCAGACTTTATCATGAGACAGGCAGAAGCACGCCTGTGATTCATCCGAGATATGGAAATCTTACAACTTCTGTCACAGAGGACGATGCAGCAGAGGATCACTCTTTTTTGTTTCGTCTGGGACTTTCCATCCTTTGTTTTGCCTGTTTTGTCTGGATGGATTATGGCAAGATCGAGGTGGCAGAAGTCAACAGCGGCAGGATTTTAAATGGGATTGAGAAGCAGATTACACCGAAGGAAATGAAAGAAGAATTAATTCAGGTATGGAAAGCATTGTAGGAATGTGGTATTCTGTTACCGGAGGTTGAACTATGGCATACCAAAGAAGAAAAAGAAGATTTGACAGAAAAAAGGTCGTTCTGGTAGAACGAACAATCTGTATCCTGATTTTGCTCGCTTTGCTGGCACTTGCAGGACGGTGGATCGCAGGACAGCTGTCAAAAGAAGATTCGCAGAAAAAAAAGCAGACAAAGACGCAGACTGATAATACGGCTCAAAAGGAAGATAAAACTGAAGCGGAAAATACGCAGACTCCGGTCTATGATTTCGTATGCAGTGACGGCACCTTATCAGCAGAATTTCAGCAGACACTCTCTGATCGTGCAAAAGAAGATAAAAAAGTACAAAAGATTCTTGCAGATTCCCGCAATTATCCGGTGAGTATGCTGGAGCTTCTGGCAAAAAATGCAGAGACAACAGATTTCGTGGCAGATTATCCGGAGAAGAAAGATGAGGCACCTGCTGAATCCATCGGAGAAGTAAAAGAAGGTGAGATTCCGCTCTTGATCCAGTGGGATGAACGGTGGGGGTATATTCATTATGGAGATGGAATCATAGCGAACAGTGGATGTGGTCCGACAGCGCTTGCTATGGTAGTTGCAGGACTCACCGGAGATAACAGTATTACCCCGTATAAGATCGCATCCTATGCAGGCGCCAACGGATATTATGTGGCAGGCTCCGGAAGCAGCTGGAGTCTGATGACGGAAGCCGCTTTGAATTTTGGAGTAGCAGGAACAGAGATTGCATTGTCAGAAAGCTCTGTCACAGAAGAATTGAATGCAGGACATCCGATCATCTGCAGTATGAAGCAGGGCGATTTCACAACAGACGGACATTTTATCGTGCTGACAGGCATGGCAGACGGTAAGATTCAGGTGCATGATCCAAACAGTAAAGAACGAAGCAGCCGTACCTGGGATTATGCGACACTGGAACCACAGATTGAGAATTTGTGGAGTTTTACGAAATTATAATATTTTTTACGCAGGAGATGTAACAGCATGAAATTAAAAAACACAGTCCGGGAATTTGCAGTGATCACATTTGCCATGCTGATTGTATCGGCAGCCGTTTATTTTTTTATGGTTCCCAGTAAAATCGTCATGGGAAGTATTTCCGGTCTGGCGCTGGTATTTTCCCAGCTCACCGGGATTTCCATGTCGATCCTTACGTTCTTTCTAAATGCCATTTTGCTTGTGATCGGATTTTTGCTGATTGGGAAGGATTTTGGGGCGAAGACAATTTACACTTCGATCCTGCTTCCAATCTTTCTCTGGATCTTTGAACGATTGATTCCGGTCACAGAATCCGTTACAGGCAATCAGGTATTTGATCTTGTTACGTATACTCTGATCGTAGCGCTTGGACAGGCCATGTTGTTTCATGTCAATGCCTCTTCCGGCGGGTTAGATATTGTGGCAAAAATTCTCAATAAATTTGCACACATGGAACTTGGAAAAGCTGTCATGCTGTCCGGATTTGTAACAGCAATGACATCTATCCTGGTGTATGACGTACCGACACTCATTGTCAGTCTGCTTGGAACGTATGCAAACGGTATGGCTGTGGATTATTTTATTGATGGATTTAATAAGCGAAAACGGGTGTGCATCATTTCTGATGATTATAAGGAAATACAGAATTATATCATCCATGATCTGAAACGCGGTGCCACCCTCTATGTCGCCCAGGGCGCCTATGATGAAAAACACCGTACAGAACTTGTGACGATTCTTGCACAGCAGGAGTACCGGCTGCTTCTCAACTATCTGCACACCACAAAAAAGGACGTGTTTGTAACCGTTTCAACTGTCAATGAAGTGATCGGACAGTGGAATGCAAAGTAACAGGAAAACAAAAGCAAATCAATCCCCCACACCGAAATCGGTTTTTTCATACAGGACTTCCACAGACGGATCTTCCAGAAGGTCGGCATATTTTTGCATAAACCAGTCAACCAGTTCCTGATCCCGTTTGACGTCCGTGCTGTTGTTCGTAAACACATTGACAGTTCCCAATTCAAAATGTGTCTTTAACATCCGAATATCATAATCGATCATTTCTTTTGTCTGGCCTTTGATGCCGACCATCAGGCAGGGTGAATCAAAGTATTTGCGGACTTCTTCCGGAGAGTCAAAATCTGCATGCTTATTTAAATACTCCTCCCGGAAGGTTTTATCAAATGTTTCCACACCAATTTTAAAAGTAATGGGAATTCCCATATAATCCCGCATTTTCTGCAGATGTTTCCGGTACATCCAGTGGGATTCAAAAAACAGACAGTGGATCTGCTTTTCCGCAATAATTTCTTTGATCATTTTCAGAGTCTCTTCGGGAAGCTCAAAACAGCTTCCCGAATTGATGACTTCCAATACACCGAGTTCTCCGGTGACATGGGAGAGGACTTCCTGATTCAGAGCGTTCATTTCCTGAACATCCCGTGAATTATCCTCAATATAATCACAGAAACGGCATTTTCCCCAGGCACAGGGTCTGCCTTTTAACAGCACGATTTCCCGCGGATTTTTATTTGTAATCTTATTGTATCTTTCCATGAATATTCTCCTTACTTATTTACTGCTGCTTTAACGGAAGAAGGAAGCAGTGCCAGAAGTACGGCTGTCAGTGCCAGAACGATCGCTCTGTCTGCATAGTCGGTCAATCCCTGAACCATGCATACACTTGCAGTCAGCCCCAGACCAAGATGATGGAACAGCTGCACCAGAAGTGTAGATCCGGACGAGGTGATTCCACCGAATACGATTGCAGTAATAGAAGAGCTGACCAGCGTTCCCGGAATACTGATCATTCCGGCTCCAAACAGGATTTTTCCCAGATCTTTTCCGCCATGAGGCGGTATTTTCCGGAAAACAAAACCGGCCATACATCCGGTGATCATCTGGACCGGAAGGTAATAAAGCGCGTAAATATCAGTTGTCACGCCTCCGATCAGATTACTGACGATTCCGGGAATCATTCCATAAAAAGGCCCCATCACAGCGGCCGCAAACACCGTTCCAAAAGAATCCAGATAAATCGGAAGGCGAAGCAGCAGTGCGATCTGACCTCCGATCAGGTTGATCACCGAACAAAGGGCGAGGATACAAAGTTTATTGGTTGAAAATTTTCTCATAATACGTCTCCTTTCATGATCTGTTCCAGCATGGGCAGGCTTGTTTTGTCTGGTACACCAAGAACTCTGTCAAAAAACATCTGCATAAATGACAATGGAGATGTCCTGGTCAGAATATAGCTGTTTTTATGTCCTTTCCAGAAGTCAAATCTGTCTACAACGCTCTGTCCGATACACAGACCTTCCGTTGCAATTCTCGTACAGGCTTCCATTCCGCTGCAGAGAGTACGGTCGATAAAGTAAGCGACTGCAAGCGGATCATTGATGACACAGCCGATGATTCCTTCCTGTTTCCAGTGAAAATCAAAATAGAACCGGGTAATATTTCGGATACGTTCGCCCATCTGCGGATTCACACAACACATATATTCTAAAATGTCAGGAGTCAGGACGATTTTTCTTGTCACATCCAGTCCCACCATGTGAATCTGTTTGTCCTGTAAAACAGGCAGTTCTTCAAATGCACGATATACAATTTCTGCGGCATGCGGATCGCACCAGTAGTTGTACTCTGCGACCGGAGAGCAGTTTCCATGGCTCTGGCAGCTGCCGCCCATACTGATCAGTTCTCCAAGACCGGCAAGACTTTCAGGATCATTTTGAACCAGTCTGGCCAGGTTTGTCAGAGGTCCCAGAGCAATGATCGAAACCGGCTCCTCCTTTTGGGCAGCTTCATGCAGTGTACGGGCAAGAAAGCCCACACCATCCGTATTGATTGTTCCATCTGTGATTTCGGGGTAATGAGATTCGCCGAGACCGTCTTCCCCGTGGGTATCCATAGCATCCACATAAGGACGGACAAGCGGCAGTTCTTCTCCAAGATAAACAGGAATGTCCGGTCGGTTCATCCAGTGCAGAACTTTTTGCGCATTTGACGCGCCTTTTTTTGCCGGTACATTTCCAGAGACAACTGTGATCCCTAAAATCTCAAGTTCCGGTGATCGCAGCGCCAGCATCAGGGCGAGTGCGTCATCGATCCCGGGATCGCAGTCAATGATGACTTTTTTTGCATTCATTCTCCAATCTCCTTTACTTTTTTATTCCGTGGCAAAGACCACCTTACGAGATACTTGGTTTTTTATACTGGGAAGTTCACGAACCAGTCCAGAGGGCAAAATGCACCTCTGATTTGATAAATGCGAGGTAGAGTATAGCATACCGGAATCTGACTGTACAGAGTTTTCGGGAAAATAATTGAAAAAAATTCACGTAAAGTTCATGTTTATCCTGTATGCTATTGGAAGGAACGCATGATAAGGAGGGATTTCATGTCCAACACAACGAAACAGGCCCTGGAAGCATCTTTAAAGAAAGTAATGCTTCAAAAACCTCTGGACAAGATTACGATTTCTGATATTACATCGGATTGCGGAATCAGCAGGATGGCTTTTTATTATCACTTTAAAGATATTTACGATCTGGTTGAATGGTCCTGTCTGGAGGATGCAAAAAGAGCGCTGCAGGGGAAAAAGACCTATGATACATGGCAGGAAGGCATCCTGCAGATTTTTGAAGCAGTTTTGGAAAACAAGCCGTTTATTCTCAATGCATACCATTCTGTCAGCAGGGAACAGATTGAAAATTATCTGTTTCATCTGACCTATGATCTGCTGAAAGCAGTTGTGGAAGAGAAAACAGCCGGAATGCAGATTCGGGAGGAACAGAAAGAATTTATCGCAAATTTTTACAAATATAGTTTTGTGGGAATCATGCTGGACTGGATCAAACAGGGCATGAAGGAGGACTACAGTGAAATTGTAGACAATATGGCGCTGACGCTACATGGCAGTATTACGAATTCCGTCCAGAATTTTTTATCAAAAACCGATCCGTGATAAAAATTTTATCAAACGTCCTGATTTGTAAATTGAATTTCATGAATAAAAATCATAGTATATGGGCAGAAACAAAGATATCCGATCTGAATCGGACGACATTTCTGGAAAGGTGGTCATTACTATGGCAAAAAAACACGTTGGGATTGGAATTGCTGCGATCGCTGCAGGTGCAGGAGCTGCCACATATATGAAGAAAAAATCTCAGAAAAAGCAAAAGAAGGCACAGATGGATGCCCGGTATCAGGATTACCGGAACACAGAACGCGGAAAACAGGTGAAAAATAAAAAAGGGATCTATTATTCAAATGGAAATTATGAAGCATTTGCCAGACCGGAAAAACCGGAGGGGGTGGAAGAGAAGAGTGCTTATATCGTAGGAAGCGGGCTCGCCTCTCTTGCAGCTGCCTGCTTCCTGGTAAGAGACGGACAGATGCCGGGAGATCATATCCATATCCTGGAAGCAATGGATATTGCAGGAGGCGCATGTGACGGTATCTTCGATCCGACCAGAGGTTACGTGATGCGCGGAGGACGTGAGATGGAAAATCATTTCGAATGTCTGTGGGATCTGTTCCGCAGTATTCCGTCGCTGGAAGTGCCGAATGCATCCGTTTTGGATGAGTTTTACTGGTTGAACAAGCACGATCCGAATTACTCTCTTTGCCGGGCAACTGTCAATCGCGGAGAAGATGCCCATACAGACGGCAAATTTAATTTAAGCCAGAAGGGCTGCATGGAGATCATGAAGCTGTTCCTGACTCCGGATGAAGATCTGTATGATAAGACGATCGAGGATGTTTTTGATGAAGAAGTCTTTGACTCTACATTCTGGCTTTACTGGAGAACGATGTTTGCTTTTGAAAACTGGCACAGTGCACTGGAGATGAAGCTGTATTTCCAGAGATTCATTCATCATATTGCAGGACTGCCGGATTTCAGCGCTTTGAAATTCACAAGATACAATCAATATGAATCTCTGATTCTTCCTATGCAGAAATATCTGGAAGCAGCAGGTGTTGATTTTCAGTTTCATACCGAAGTAACGAACGTCGTATTTGAGAGAAAAGACGGAAAGAAGGTAGCTTCGGCCATTGAATGCAAAGTCAATGGTGTGGAGAAAGGAATCCTTCTGACTGAGAAAGATCTGGTATTTGTGACAAACGGAAGCTGTACAGAAGGAACTGTCTACGGAGATCATCATCACGCACCGAACGGAGATGCAGAAGTCCGTACAAGCGGCTGCTGGTCACTCTGGAAAAATATTGCCAGACAGGATCCGGCCTTTGGACATCCGGAGAAGTTCTGTTCTGATATTTCAAAGACTAACTGGGAATCTGCTACGATCACAACGCTGGATGATAAGATTATTCCTTATATTACAAATATCTGCAAACGGGATCCACGCAGTGGAAACGTTGTGACCGGAGGAATTGTAAGCTGTAAAGACTCCAAGTGGCTGATGAGCTGGACGATCAACCGTCAGGGACAGTTCAAACAGCAGGATCCGGAAAAAGTATGCGTCTGGGTTTACGGACTTTTCACGGATGTTCCTGGAGATTATATCAAAAAACCGATGAAAGACTGTACCGGAGAGGAGATTACGGCAGAATGGCTGTATCACATCGGCGTGCCGACAGATGAGATTCCGGAACTCGCAAAAAACAGTGCACTTTGTGTACCGACGATGATGCCTTATATTACAGCATTCTTTATGCCGAGAACAAAAGGAGACCGGCCGGATGTCATTCCGGATGGCTGCATCAATTTCGCATTTCTCGGACAGTTTGCAGATACGCCGAGAGATACCGTATTTACGACAGAATATTCTGTCCGTACAGCAATGGAAGCTGTCTATGGACTGCTCGGTGTAGACCGCGGGGTACCGGAAGTGTGGGGCAGTGTGTATGATGTACGAGAACTTTTAGACAGTTCCGTTAAATTGATGGACGGAAGATCTCCGCTGGAGATTGAACTGCCGGGACCGCTCAATGCATTGAAAAAGCCATTGATACGGATCGTAAAAGGAACTGTGATTGAAAAACTGCTGAGAGATCATGATATTTTAAGGGACAGTATGTTTTAAACAGCAGAAATATGCGATTCTACCGACAGTCGATTGCCAAAAATTCAGGGATTCTTTATACTGAAAACATCAAAACAATAAGGAGTGATGTTTTTCATGTATGAAATTGACAATCAAAAGTTTGGGGGATTCGTAGCAGCGCTGAGGAAAGAAAACGGTTACACACAGAAGGAACTGGCAGAAAAACTGTTTCTTTCTGATAAGGCGATATCAAAATGGGAACGTGGTCTGGAGTTCTATGATCTGAGAGGCAAGGATTATGACGACCCACAGTGGGATAAGCTGCTTGATCAGATAACGGTGGATGAAATGGTAGAATTGATCGGATGGGGCAGATTTCAGACTGTCACTATCAATTCGATCGGAAAACTTGCCACTCTGGATACAGACGGACCTGCGGGTGTAAATTCCTTTATGACCGGCAGCTTCGGAACCGGATATTGTGCAGGAATCCTTGTGGCACAGACATGGAATGAAGATCTTGCCTATAAACTTGCACAGGGAATCAGCCAGGAGCTGCAAGACTTCGGACTCAATGGCTGGTACGGACCGTCCATGAACCTTCACAGAAGTGCTTTCGGCGGAAGAAATTTTGAATATTATTCAGAAGACAGTATTTTAAGTGCCCGTATGGAAGAAGCAGAAGTAAATGCAGCACTTGACAGCAACATTTATCCTTATCTGAAGCATTTTGCTTTTAATGAACAGGGACAAACCGGAATGCAATCTGCTGTACATGGTTAAACGAGCAGTCTGCAAGAGAACTGTATCTGAAACCATTTGAAGCATGCGTGAAAAATTCCGAAGGACGTCCGCTCGCGATCATGTCATCCTATGTCTTTGTGGGGACAGAATGGGCAGGCGGCTGTCCTGAACTGCTGAATGAGATCCTTCGTGATGAGTGGGGATTGCGCGGAATGGTACTTACGGATTACTTCGGAAACTATGGATACATGGATGCGGACCGTGCAGTGTGCGGAGGCAGTGATATTATGCTGGCAACGATCGGAAGCGAAGCGATCATGACAGATACGAAAAGTGCCACCTCTGTACAGGCAATGCGGACTGCGTGCAAAAATGTTCTCTATACCATAGTAAACAGCAATGTGTACGAAGATTATACCGGAAGTACTTCATTGGTGCAAAATTGAAAAATGAATCGAAATTAATAAAACAGAAACATTCTTTAAATAAAAGAACAACAATTTTCACTTATTATATCCATCAGATGAAAACAAGATGAGAAAGCGAGGTTTTTTTTGATGGAAAAAACAGTGTATTTAGTAACCGGAGCAGCAGGATTTTTAGGGAGTCATATATGCGATGAACTTTTGAAACGAGGCGATCATGTTCGGGCGCTGGTATTGCCGGGAGACAAATCCGTAAAATATATCCCGGAAGAGGTAGAAATTACAGAAGGTGATCTCTGCAATGCAGATTCTCTGGAAAGATTCTTTACAATTCCAAAAGGTCAGGAATCTGTTGTGATTCACTGTGCCAGTATCGTAACGATGAACGCGGACTTTAATCAAAAGCTGATAGATGTCAATGTAGGAGGTACCAAAAATGTGATCGATATCTGTTTAAAACATTCCGAATGTAAAAAAATGGTTTATGTAAGTTCTACAGGAGCAATTCCGGAACAGCCAAAGGGAACCGTAATTCGAGAAACGAACCAGTTCACTCCGATTGATAAAAGCAGACAGGTGGGATGCTACAGTCAGTCTAAAGCTCTTGCTACACAGATGGTTTTAGATGCCTGTAGAGAATGCGGCTTAAAAGCTTGCGTGGTACATCCAAGCGGAATTCTTGGCCCAAAAGATTATGCAGTCAGCGAGACAACAGGAACCGTAATCAAGATCATGAATGGAAAAATGCCGATAGCCATGGGCGGCTCTTTTAATCTCTGCGATGTACGTGATCTGGCACATGGATGTGTAAAAGCTGCGGACAAGGGCAGGATTGGCGAATGCTACATTCTTGGAAATAAAGAGGTTACACTCAAAGAAATGTGCCGGATACTTCATAAGACTAGCGGCTGTAAGACTCCGTATTTCTACGTTCCAATCAATATGGCATACAAGCTTGCCAACCGGATGGAGAAAAAAGCCAGGAAAACCGGAGAAAAACCAATGATAACAAATTTTGCAGTATATAATCTGGCAAGAAACAATCAGTTTGACTACACTAAGGCAGAACGGGAACTGGAATACCACACCAGACCATATGAAGAAACACTCCGGGATGAAGCACAATGGCTGATAGCGGAAGGATTTATTCAGAACTAAAAGGGGATGAAAATGAAATGAATAAGAGAATTTGTGTTATTACAGGTGGCGGAAGCGGTATGGGACTTGAAACTGCGATGATCATGGGAAAAACTCACTATATCATTATCTGCGGCAGAACAGCAGGAAAACTACAGCATGCTATAAAAACTCTTCAAGAGAAAGGCGTGGAGTGTGAAGCGTTTTCCTGCAATGTGGGAGATTTGTACTCAGTCAGAAAACTTGCCAATCATGCTCACGAGCTGGGCGAAGTACAGGCGGTGATTCATGCGGCAGGAATGAGCCCACATATGGGAGAAGCAGAAGATATTTTGAAGACCAATGCTCTCGGAACAATCTATATAAACACAGAATTTGCAAAGGTAATGGGAAAAGGTGGCTGCATTCTCGATGTTTCTTCCATGTCCGCATACCTGACTCCATCCATTGTGATGCCAAGAAAACTTTATAAATATGCACTGGAAGAAGTAGAACTATTTCGTAAGAAAATGAATAAACGGCTTCAAATTTTCCCGAAATCAGTCCGAACAGGTGTGGCTTATGGAATATCTAAAGATTTTGTAATCTGGTATTCAAAACAGTCAGCGCCGCAATCAAACGATTCGGAAAACCAAGAGAGATCGCATATCTGTTTTCTACTATTGTAGATGAAAGAAATGGATATCTGACTGGGCTTGACATTATTTGTGATGGTGGTGTGGTTGCATCCGGAGTATCAGCCATGAGCAGATAACCAGCTACAATCAAATATGATAAATCTTAAGAAAATATTAGTCAAATCTCCAGAAATCCGTAATGAAGCTTTGCTAAAATTTATTGCATGAGAGAGGAGACGTTACAATGCCGATGTGCGTCAGGAACAAAACATTCTGGTTATTGGAACTGTTCTAAATGGAACAGATGCGCTATAATATGATTATAAGTTCAAAAGAAAGAAGGAATTGAAAATGAAAGTTTTGATGTTAAATGGAAGCCCGCGGAAAGAAGGATGTACGTATACCGCACTTTGCCAGATTGCAGAGACTTTAAAGGAAAACGGCATCGAAAGTGAGATTTTTCAGGCAGGAAATGCGGATATTGAAAACGTAAGAGCTGCTGCTAAGAAAATGACAGAGGCAGATGCTCTGATTGTCGGTTCTCCGGTATACTGGGCATCTCCAACCGGACAGATCATTGAATTTATGGATAAGTTCTGTTCCTTTGCAGGAAAAGATATGCTGATGAAACCTGCTGCCGCCATTGCCTCCGCCAGACGTGCCGGCACAACAGCAACACTGGATGTTCTCTTAAAATATTTTTCGTTCCACCAGATGCCTATTGTTTCTTCCAACTACTGGAATATGGTTCATGGCAACACACCGGACGAAGTCCAGCAGGACAAAGAAGGACTCCAGATCATGCACATCCTCGGCAAGAACATGGCATGGCTTCTTCACTGTCTGGAAGCCGGAAAAAATGCCGGAATTTCAAAACCGGAAGCCGAAGAGAAGGTAAGGACAAACTTTATTCGTTAAATCTCTGGTTTTTCAGCACATCCCGGATGAAATACAGTCCGGGATGTGTTTTATTCTTTCTCGGAAAACACGATTTCCACCGTAAAATATTGAATGTCCTCTTTCACAGTCATGGCTGCACCAATTTCTTCTGTCATTTTTCTCACACTCTTTAAGCAATCTGATTACTTTCAATTTCCGAATGTTCCGGCTGCCTCCCAGCTTCAGCACTTCCAGATATCCGTTCAAAATCGTCAGCGGTGTACGCAGAGCATCCAGTTCTTTTCCAAGAACTCCGATTTCATCAATTCCAAGATCCAGAATCGGATGACTTAAGTCTCCGGATGCCGTGATCATGATCTCATCTCTCAAATGTGCGATTCCTCCTTCAAAAAAAGTACGGAAGGAGGGATTGTTCATGATATCTGCCATTTTCCCGGCACGATAGAGCCCATCCATACCATAGATAAAAACACTTGTGTACGAATCACAAATAGAAAAGAAGGGCTGGATTGCTTCCACTGCCACTATCATCCATCGTTTCCGGCACATTATAGTGTTTGGTTTCCTCAGTCAGCCGGTCTGAAAAATCAGAATCCATCGCCGAAAACACCCGAACCTGATAGGTGAAATAATAGAGGATCGGAAGACGGTTCTGCCATGCTACACAAAAGAACAAAATACAACATGTTCCAGTGATCAAAATAAGTAATAATAGCTGTGCCGCCATATTTTGTCTTATCCGTGTGACCAGACTCTTTACTTTAGTCACATCGATACCCCTTTCCGCAGAAAATATCTGCCCTCTATGCTTTACCAGAAGATGTAGCATTTCATACTCGATGTCTGTCAGCTCCAGGAGTTTCCCGCCTGATGTCACTTCCCGCTTTGATTCCTCAATCTGTAAATCATGATACTGCAGACTGGCTGTTCCTTTTTCCGGTACAATTTGATCAGATTCTTTTCCCCGATATACCTGATACCGGCGGATCAGTGCTTTCACCCTGCTGATCAATTCACTGTAGGAAAATGGCTTCGCAAGATAATCGTCCCCGCCGCTGGAAAATCCAAGTGTTTTATCGCTGTCCTTTGTTTTTGCACTGAACAGGTATGATATCCATCCATACCGGGCATCATAATATCCAGAATGATCAGGTCGAATCCAACCTTTTTCAAATTCTGAAGCGCCTGTTCTCCATCCTCTGCCTCTGTCACCCGAAAACCTTCTCCCGTCAGTAAAATCTGTATAATTTTCTGGATTTCGAGGTTATCGTTCACAATTAAAATATCAGCCTGTTCCATATTTGTCGTCCCTTTCTTTTCCATTTTTAAGTTGTTTGATCTGTGTACATTATAGCGAATTTAAAAAAAATACTATTTTTCTTAAGCAATCTTAAGATTTATTGATTTTCAAAGATTCTCACGGTTGACGCAAAGACTTCAAAAAACGTGTCAACCACGGGCTTTTTCGTCTATAAAATGCAATCGGAAAAGAATTGATTTCAAGTAGAACAAGCTAACCGTTTACAACACACTTACAACAAATCGATTTCTATCTTTTCAATCTCATTTCTTAAATCTTCCAGTGTTCGGTGACCATAGGTGTCATTTGTAATATCACCTATCTTATGTCCCAGCATTCTTTTTCGATCATTCTCCATGACTTTATATTTTTCACATAATTTCGAAAATGTGTGCCTGCAATCATGTGGAGTATGCTTTTCAATTCCAAGTGCGGACAGTTGCGCATACATCTTATCCCGGAATATATCGATTCTATCAGGCAGGATATAACCCTGTACTTTTATCCTGTGCTTTACAAGATTTAAAATCCCGGAATAAATCGGAACGGTTCTGTTTTTCCCAGCATCCGTTTTGATACCACCCAAAAAATAACGTTCTTTCAAATGGACTTCTAAAGTCTTATATTCAGAGATTCGAAAGCCGGAGTAGCACATGATCAGAATCATCTCGGACACTTCATTTTCTTTTGTTTCCCACAATTTCTTCAAATCTTCATCAGTAAATGGAATGCCATGCTCGTCATCGTCATCCTGTGTGATTTCGACATAAGACGAATAATCTTTTGTACATAAATTGTTTGCCATAGCATACTTGTACATGTGATAGTATAGATTTTGGATGTGTTCTATGCTGGCGTGTCTGAGTGGACAAGCGTCCATTACTTCCTGTAGATCGTCTGTAACAAGCTCTGCGAAAATTCTGTTGTGTAGGGCAGCAGAGTTCTTGAATCCTGCGCGTAGCGTATATTCTAAGCTGGTACGTTTTACTTTTTTCGCATCGTATTCATGCCCAAACTTTTTAACATTGAATTTCCGGTATACTTCCGCAAATGTTAATTGTGGCTCTTCCTTTGATTTAATTCCTTGCACCTGATTATAATTTGCAAGCAGAGACTGGATAAAATCCTCCGCATTCTTTTTGTCATCCACCTGGATATCATTTTCCATGCCGGGAGTATAGGTGCCGGCTTTGTATGCTGTCAGTACTGCGAAGCCGATCATCCAGTCAGAAACATAGCATATTGCTTTCTGTGGCTTCATTTGCCCGTTTTCGTATTCTTCTTTAGCTGGCGGGTAAACGCCGTAAGGATTGCGGCGCCCTTTGCCGAGAAAGCGTATCTGACCGTAACCATTGGGCAAACGAGGATGCTTTTTTCTTTTGGCCATACAATCATCTCCTTTAAAATTAAGTATAAAAATAACAGCCAGCACATGAACAAATGTTCTGGATTGCAAGCTGTTTCCGAAGATGATACAATATTCTTGGATTTCAATCGCATATCTTCGGATATGTAGACCGTCTCAGTGTTGGTAGCACTGGGGCGGTTTTTCTTTACCATTCCGTTGATATCAACGTGGTGGTTAATAACGTAAAAGACCCCGTATTGCTACGAGGTCTACGCATAATAACTTAGAACTTATAATAATGCCCTATAGGCGTGATTCAAGGTTTCCATTGCTAAGTTATTATATAGTGAGCATACTACTCGTGTCAATAAAAAATCATTTATTTATAAGCCAAGTATTTGCTTTTTCTTAATCGCAAACTCATCTTCTGTAATTATTCCCTGATCAAGAAGTGACTTGAATTTCAAAATTTCATCTGCTTCAGAATTGTTACTATTAACTGTATTTGCCTGATGTTTATTTAAAATTTTCCATTCTACATATTCTTTCAGCTCCGACATTAAAGCCAACTCTTTTTTTGTAAATAAAATCGAATTTTCATCACGTACTGCGCCGGAAACGCCACGTTTAGTCTCTAAACTTCCAGATAATATAAATTGCAAATATCCGGTTGTAAATCCTGGCTCTTTGAATTGGATTGCGGTAATGTTGCTGAAAGGAAAAGTTTTTGTACCAGAAAAACCTCTATTTACTGCATTCATAAAACCACGTTGCGTAACTTTTACGGCGATATCATCTACTTCAACAGTATACTTTCCGTTTGACTTCAATCGGAGCTTTACTGTTTTTCCACCATTCAATATTTCTTTTCCTTTTTCCTCTTTTTTAAATAGATCCATTTTATCCTCCTTTTCGTACCTTTAACACCACTTTACTCTATATAAACGCCGAAGCGGTTATACCATATTAAATTAAAATCTTCCATCAATCATTATAAAATATAAGAACAAACGTTCGAATAAAATGTTGATTTTTGTCGCCTGAAATAGTATTATATATTCAGGGATTTCGAACAAGTGTTTTTGCAGTTAGGGGGATGGCAAAATGGATGAACAAAAACAAAGGTTGCATGAAATGATTGATAATATGTCAAATCCTAAATTGGTTAACTACATATACAATCTCATTAAATCCTTTATTGAATTGCGGAGCTAATTCGGCTCCGCTTTATTCTTTTCATGCAGACTAATTACTATCTGCCGTATTGCACTTTTGTCGTCAACTGGAAGTGAATTGTACATCTTTATAAAATCCATCAGTTCTACATTCGCAAGTATGCTGGCGTCAACAGTTGCATCGGAATCAAGTTTTTCATCTAATAAATCTGATTTTCCTATTTTAAAGTAATCCGCAAGTTTTTGAACCTTACCAAGACCAGGCATCGAATTTCCTTTGCACCACATATTTAAAGTACTTGGGTTCTCGCCAATATCCTTAGCTACTTCGTTTTGTTGCTTGTTATTTAAGGATAAGTAGTAATTCAAATTTTTAGAGAAAATCCTTTTGGTGTTTTCATCATTCATTTTATTTTCCTCCATAAACACATTGTAAACCATAACACAAAAAAATTCAATATAAAATTCAATTATTTTGAAATTCAGTGTTGACAATTCAATTTGATTGAATTATAATTAAGCCATAACAAAGAGAAAGGAGGAGTCGATATGCCGAAGATATCTCTCGAAGCTGCAAGAGTCAATGCTGGTCTTACGCAGAAAGAGCTTGCCGAAAAGCTAGGAGTTTCAAATACTACTATAGTGAACTGGGAAAAAGGAAAGACAGAACCTACTTATCCTCAACTTATTAGAATAAGCGAGCTTTCAGGAATCCCTTTGGATTTTATTTTTATACCTGATAGATTCAATTAAATTGAATTTTAAATCTAATTTGCGAAAGGAGATAAAATGAACAATTTAACAGTATTTGAACAAAACGGTCAGTTACTCACCGACAGTAGAGAAGTGGCAATGATGGTAGGAAAAGACCATGCAAAACTATTAAGAGATATAAGAGAGTATTGCAAACATTTGAACGAATCCAATTTTGGATTGGTTGATTTCTTCATCGAATCAACTTACACGGATTCAAAGGGAGAAGTAAGACCATGTTACCTCTGTACAAAGAAAGGATGCGACATGATCGCCAACAAAATGACCGGAAAGAAAGGTGTCATTTTCACAGCTACATATATTGAAGCATTCGAGAAGATGAAAGATTTCATCGAAAAGGGAACACAGTACGTTGGCATTCCATTAAAAGAACAGGTGGAATCACTGGAAGTGGTAGCAAGCATGTTAAGAATGAACGATGCAAGCAAATTGCTGATGCTGAAAGGGTTCTATGATTCTTACCATATTCCGACAGGATTCTTACCGAATTATGAGTTTAACGGCAATAGGGAAATGAAGTCACTCACAGCACTGCTGAAAGAAAATAATCTCGGAATCAGTGCGGTGCAGTTCAATAAGAAACTTCTATCTGCCGGAATCTTGGAAGAAAAGGAACGCCAGTCAAGTAAGGGAAGAGTGAAAAAGTTCAAATCACTGACAGAGAAAGGTTTGAAATACGGCGAGAATGCAGTCAGCCCTCATAATCAGAAAGAGGTGCAGCCGTTGTATTACAGTGACACGTTCAATGAACTGTTTGAGGTTGCGACAGATTCGTTGGCGTAAGTGTTGAGTATTTTTTGGAGTAGGAGGTGAGCGAGAATGGGATACACGGAACATGAAGTAGGTGACACTGTGATTATGACACAAGAAGAGTGCAACGAATACTTATTAAAACACGAAAATTTTATTCGCTGCTCTCGGTGCAAAAATTTAATACACAGTTCAAACAAATATTGTCAATATTGTGGATGTCCTAATGAAAAAGAACTCCAAGCTATTAAAAAAAGCAAGGAGCTCAGTTCCGATATTGTGCTTAATGGAAAGATTATTTCTCAAGCTGTTCGGAAAGCCATTTGTGATACAACTCAAGAAGACGGACGTTCATTTTAAAACTGAATCCAGCTATAAATCCGGCTATTTCGTTAAAAGCATTAGGGTCTCCAAGAGATGTTTCAAGCGTTGGATAATCCTCATCATTAACGCCGTTGATATAGTCGATATCTTCTTGTGTTAACGATTTTTTAAATTCGTCAAAAGATTTAAGTACCATAGTCGATCTCCTTTCTTAAATACTCGGCATTGGCGGATGCCTGTAGGTAAATTATAGGAGATAAGGAAACAAATGACAAGAAAGATTCAACAAGAAAGAGATGAGAACATGAGTGAAACATCAGAAAACATCACAAAGAAGCAAGAAGAAAAACGATTAGAGGACTTTAAAAAGATTGCGGAGAACTGGGATAAGCTTCCGGAAAGAGCACAGGGAAAGATCGATGGGATTATTTCGATGGCTGCATCTGCATTTTTGAAAGAAACAAAGAAAGCAAGATGATGAAAGGACGAACAATGAACGAATTAAAAGTAATTGAAAATGAACTTGTCCCAGTATACGAGACAAGCACAGGAGAAAAAGTTGTATACGGTTCAGAACTGCATGAGGTTCTTGGAGTTAAAAGCAGATTTAACGATTGGGTTAAAAATAGACTTGGAGACGTAGATGCTTGCGAGAAAGAAGATTTTGATACGCTTACTAAAAATTTAGTAAACGGCGGAACGCAGAAGGAATACATAATCAAACTGGATACTGCCAAAGAAATGGCAATGCTTGAGCGGAACGAAAAAGGAAAGCAAGTACGCAGATATTTCATCCGGGTAGAAAAGAAATACAAAGCGGCATCTCTTGCCACACAAGAACTCTCACCGCAGTTACAGGTCATGATTAACTTGGAAATTGAGCAGAAGCGTCAGGCAGAGAAGCTTGAGCACGTGGAAGAACGGATTGAAAGCATCCGTGAGGTTGTTGCAATCGATACAACATCATGGAGAGAAGATACCGGAAGAATCTTGAGAAAAATCGGTATGGAGTGTGGAGACAGCAAGTCTTATCAAGATGTAAGAGCGGAATCCTATCAGCTGTTGGAAAAACGCATGGGAGTGAATGTAAAACAGAGACTCACGAACAGGCGTAGGAGAATGGCAGATGAGGGTGTTTGCAAATCCAGAAGAGACAAATTGAATTATCTTGATGTGATTGCTGATGATAAGAAACTGATTGAGGGATATACGGCTATTGTAAAAGAACTGGCTATTAAATACGGAGTTGCATAGAAGAAAAGGAGGAAAAAGAGGATGTGTTGGAGTGGCAGTCCGGGAACACCGGGAATGGATCCCGTTCAAGAAGCAGAAAAACGTACAGGAAAGATGTTCAATGCTCAATCGCAGAGAATGGATCAAATTGAGTTTGATGCGTTAAGAAAAGAGGCAGAAGAACTTAAAACAGAAGTGGATAGCCTAAAACATAAGACCCTCTGTCTGCTTGTAACGCTTGTTGTCTTTGTGATTTTTGCTTCATTTTCAGTTGTGAATATGTCAAGACAGTATTCAACTATCCATGACTATTACATGGATTCTCGGAGTACTGATCAGGAGATAAGTCAATCTCTGGAAGAACTGATTCCGAAGATAGAAGTACTTCAGTCAGAATTTAAATAAGGAGGGAAAACACAATGTTTAGCACTGTAAAAATAGAAAACGGGGTAATTTTGGACGGCAAGAAACTTAAATGCGTGAAATCATACAAATTAGAACAGAAAGAGAGAGATGATATCGCAGAACTTACAGTAAATATGGATGTTCGGGTTTTTTGTAAGGACGATAAGCCGTCCGATATCAAAGTTGGAACTATTAAGGCGGACAAGCCATCTGGATTGAGGTTGGCGGACTTGGCAAATGTAATTGGAGAAGAAGTACTTGTGAAAGTTGTATATCAAAAAGAAATGGGTACGGCAGTAAATATATATGAACCTGGAAGCATTTCCGGAGAAGACCCAAAATTTTTGGAAAAACCTGTGAAAACAATACGAACCATTATTGGTGTGCTGGTTGTGGAATTGGGGGACTAACATGGAAATTGTAATAGCAAGCACTATCTGCTCGATCATGGTTTCTGTTGTTACAAGCATTATTATTACAAGGGAATACATGAGCGTTACTCAAAACGAGGTAGACAGGATGTTCAACATGAGTATTAAGCTTGTCGAGGATGCTGTGAAAATGATGGCTGATAGATTTGGAGCAGACCAGAAATAAATTACGACAATCCAACCTGCATACATAAGTGAGGTGATAAAAATGAACACCGCAATTGCATTAAAAGAAACATTAAAAACGGCGGAAATCGCAAAGATTACCGGTTGCTCCGTGAACGAAGTACGATACCGCATGAGACACAACATCTGGACATTTGGAGTCGTGCGGAAGACCGGGGCAGTAAAGAAACACTATGAAGCTACTATTTCCGAAGTGGCTGAGTTCTTCAGACTGAGCCGGGAGGAAGTGATAGAAAGATTGGAAAGGAAGTGACGATGTGAAAAGACTGACAGTAAATCAGATCGAGAAATTTATCCAGACTCTGAAATCCGTAGAAAAGATAGACGGTGATTCTGAGGAGCAGAAGCAAGTCGCAATCTCGTATCTAACGAACTATCGCGTCAGATTGGAAGAGCGCGGAAAGAGATCCGTAAAAATAAGGGAGGACAAGCATGGTAATTAAAGGAACCTACCACTGCCAGACCAACCACCACCCCAACACATTAAATAGCTGGGATATCCGGTCAGTCTCCGTAGAGCTGCCAGAAGAAAAGGACAAGCCTTACTGGCATAAGGTTGCAGCAGCTGTGATCGGGTTTGTGCTGGCGTTGATCGGATGGTGGCTAGTGTTTGGGTATTAAAAAAGAGTGCTGTCACAGTAAATTTCGAAATAACAATAAGACGCCAATCGGGAGGTGAGTGAATTTGAGCAAAGGAAGAAAGCCAGAAAATTTAACTGGTATGAGGTTTGGCAATCTTACTGTATTGAGAAGCGCACCAGACAGAGTGTATAAATGCGGAACTGTCGAAAAAAGGTGGATATGTCGGTGTGATTGCGGAAACGAAACAGAAGTAAGTAGAGGAAATTTAAAGTCTGGGAGAGTTAAAACGTGTGGCTGCTCTAGAGGGAAAAGATGGCAAGAAAGAAAAATACATGGAGAACGTATTATTGAAGTAAACAAAGAGGATTACAAAAGAATACAAAATATTCGAAAGCACATGCTTAAACGGTGCAACGACAGTCATGACAAATCTTTTCCGATTTATGGTGGACGTGGAATTTCAGTGTGTAAAGACTGGACGGAAAGCACTTTGGCTTTTTATATGTGGGCAAAAAACAATGGTTACAAAGAAAAACTTACGATTGACCGGATAGATGTTAATGGAAACTACGAACCGGAAAATTGTAGATGGATTTCAATATTTGACCAACAAAGCAACAAGAGAACAAATGTTTATATAGAGTGTCTTGGTGAAAAACATACGATAGCGCAGTGGGCTAGGATAACAGGACTTGATGAAGAAACCATTCGCAGAAGGAATAAAAAAGGACTTCCGGCCAAGAAAGTCCTAGGTATTGAAGTGCATAGTTAAAGCACTCAAATTAGTAAATCAGTTAAATTGTAGACGAAAAGGAGAGAAATGTAAATGAAAATTACAAAAATTAAGATCAAAAATCTTTATGGAATTACAGAATACGAAGGGGACGGAAAGAGCGTAGAGCTTTCTGGAACAAATGGAGCAGGAAAATCTTCCGTGATTGATGCAATTCGGTATGCTCTTACAAATAAGTCAAACCGGAAATATATTGTCAGAAACGGGGAAACAGAGGGCGAAATTCTGATTGAAACAGATAACGGATTGAGAATCAATCGGAAGGCAAGAACGAATCAAGCGGATTACAAGAGCGTGAAGCAGAACGGTCATGAGGTGGGGAGTCCGGAAACATTTTTGAAAGATATTTTTACTCCACTGCAGCTGTCACCAGTTGAATTTATGGAGAAATCCGAAAAAGAGCAGAATGCAATTTTGCTTGATATGATCCAGTATGACTGGTCATTGCAGACAATCCGTGAATGGTTTGGTGAAATTCCAGATTGGGTATCTTACGATCAGAATATTTTACAAGTTTTGAATGATATACAGTCGGAAAACGGCATGTATTACAGGAATCGGCAGGATGTGAATAGAGATATCCGGAATAAAAAATCATTTGTTGAGGATATCGCAGATGCTATCCCGTCTGGATACGATGCAGAAAAATGGGAAAATGAAAATCTTGGACAGCTGTATCAGGAAATCGAGCGCATCAGAAAAGAAAATGAGCAGATCGAGAAAGCAAAGCGATTCATCGAGCAGAGAGATAATAAAGTCCGGTCGTTCGAAGCGGATAAAGAGATTAAATTATCTGCATTGGAAAGGTCATTTACCGCAGAGCGGGAGCGGCTTTTGAAAGAGAATGAAAGACTGCAGGCTCAGTTAAGGGAAAATCAAACAATGCTTGCTGGCATGGAAGAAAGAAAAGCGGACAAAGCAGAAGTAATCGTAAAAGAATATGAAGCGAATGTTGCGAAATATGACAGCTCTGTAGAAGAGTACAAGGAATTGTCTGAAAAGGAAGTGCAGGATTACTCGGAATTGCAGAATCAGGCATCTTATGCGGAAGAGATGAAATCCCACTTGAATGAATATCGGCGAATGGTTGATCTACAGAACGAAGTGGAGCGATTAAAAGCGGAATCCGAAGAATTTACGAAGAAAATCGAAAAGGCACGGTCTCTTCCTGGGGAAATTTTAGAAACTGCAACTATTCCAATTTCTGGTCTTACGGTTGTAAATGGCGTTCCACTGATTCACGGACTACCGATCAGCAATCTATCAGACGGAGAAAAACTTGATCTTTGTATTGATGTGGCGATTCAAAAACCGAATGGACTGCAGATCATCCTGATTGATGGAGTAGAGAAAATGTCTACAAAAATGCGGACAGAGCTGTATCAGAAGTGCAAAGATAAGGGATTACAGTTCATCGCAACAAGAACAACAGATGAAGAAGATCTGACAGTGATTGAATTATAAGGAGAATCGATATGGAAGAAATGATTGTAAAAGAAGAAAGACACGAATTAAGTCCGTTTGCGGACAGTCAGAGTTTTCAAAAGATTTTTGACATCGGGAAAATGTTCGCCACATCACAGCTGGTGCCACAGAATTACCAGGGCAAGCCAATGGATTGCACCATTGCAGTAGATATGGCGAATCGAATGGGTGTATCCCCTATGATGGTCATGCAGAATCTGTATGTTGTAAAAGGTAAGCCTACATGGAGTGGACAGGCTTGTATGAGTATGATCCGGGCGAATACAGAATTTAAAAACGTCCGTCCGGTGTACGATGGAACACCTCATACAGATAATTGGGGATGCAGAATTGAAGCAGAATATAAAGATAGTGGAGAGAAAATCAAAGGAACTACAGTGACGATCGAAATGGCTAAAAAAGAGGGATGGTATGAAAAAACAGGAAGTAAATGGAAAACCATGCCGGAGCAGATGCTTGCATATCGTGCGGCTGCGTTCTTTGCTCGGGTATATACTCCAAATTCTCTTATGGGGGTTTATGTCGAGGGTGAAGCAGAGGACATATCAAAAAGTGATACAAGAGTAGCAGAAAACCCGTTTGATTTCGAAGCAGCGGTGCAAGAAGCAGAGGAGGTATTTGAATGATTTTAACACAGGAAAATTATTACAGCAAAGAAGCAAATCAGGAGTATCTCGGTGTCTCGCAGTATAAGGATTTCTGCGGAACAATTGGACGTGTTGGGTGTGAGGAACAGGCACTTGCAAAGCTGAATGGTTACTGGGAGATGGAGAAAACAACAGCACTTCTGGTTGGCTCTTATGTGGATTCTCATTTCGAGGGAACACTTGATTTGTTTAAGGCTCAGAATCCAGAAATATTTACAAAAAAGGGAGAGCTAAAGGCAGAGTACCGAAAAGCAGAAGAGATCATAAATAGAATCGAAAGAGACCCTTTATTCATGATGTTTATGAGCGGAGAGAAGCAGAAAATCTTTACGGCTGATCTGTTTGGAGCGAAATGGAAAGTGAAGCTTGACAGCTATTTGCCCGGTAAATGCATCGTTGATTTGAAAGTAATGAAATCCCTTAGAGAAGCGCATTACGCAAAAGACATGGGACTGATGGACTTTGTGAGATTTTGGGGCTATGACATACAAGCTGCCGTGTATCAGGAGGTAGTGAGGATCAATACAGGGGAGCGGTTGCCGTTTTATATCGCAGCAGCCAGCAAGGAGAAAGTGCCAGATATCGAGATTATCCAGATCCCGCAGGAATGGATGAATGATTGCTTGTCTGGAATGGAAATGAATGTATCAAAGATTCTCTCTCTGAAAAACGGAGAGATTGACCCGATACGATGCGAAGTTTGCGACTGGTGCAAGCATACCAAGATATTAAAATCACCGATCTGGCCAGATAATTTGATAGGAGAAGTGTAAATGAAAAAGTCAGACACGATAGTAACAGAATACGTTGAGTTCTGCTTGATCTGCGGAAAACCATACAACATCCATGGACATCATTTGATCTGTGGAAGAGGGAGAAGACAGAACGGAACAAAGGACAAGTTGATTCTTCCGGTGTGTAGTGAATGTCATGGGAAAATACACGAAAATGGTGTAAGTATGGCACTGTCGAAGATGGTAGGACAGGCAATCTATGAGCAGAACCATACACGAGAGGAATTTAGAGAGCGATATGGACAATCATATTTTTGAAATCAGAGGGAAATTTTACAAAGGACATTGTTTCCCTGGTCTGAATGATTACATACATGAGATCGGGAAGAACCCGAAAGCAGGAAATCGAATGAAGCAACAGTATCAGATGATAGCCTGTAACGCCGTCAGGCTTGGCTTAAAGCGTTTTAAAACAGATAAGCCTATCATTCTGCACTATACGTTTAAAGAGCCTAAAAAGGGCAATAAACGGGACAGAATGAATGTTTTCAGTTTTGCGGACAAGGTGATTGAGGACGCATTGCAGAAATGCGATGTGATTGTTAATGATGATCCGGCTCATGTCGTGAATACAACGCATGAGTTTGAGTATACAAGCGGAATCCCGTCAATCATTGTCCGAATTGAAGAGGTAACGAGGTAGAGAGCCTTGTTATAAATTGTAACCCGTTCATGTTCAGGTACGTCACACTACGCTGAATACATATCCCGGGATTTCTCCCGGGAGGAAAGGAGTGAAAGACTCTAGGAACTATGGCTAAAAAGTATTACTGGCTAAAACTGAAAAACAACTTTTTTAGTCAGCCAAAAATAAAAAAACTTAGGAAAATAGCCGGTGGAGATACTTACACGATCATATATCTGAAAATGCAGCTTTACAGTCTGGAAGATGATGGGAAGTTATATTTTGACGGCATCGAAGAGAATTTTGTAGAGGAAATGGCATTGAAGATAGATGAAGACACGGAAAATGTAGGCGTTACAATTCAATTTTTGCTTGCGCAAGGACTTATGATTTTATGTGATGATAATGAGTATTTAATGACAGAAACGCAAGAATCAATAGGGACAGAAAGTGACTCAGCACAACGAGTTAGAGCGCATCGTGAGCGAAAAGCGTTACATTGTAACGATACAGTAACATTGTGTAACACAGAGAAAGAGATAGAGAAAGAGAATAGAGATAGAGTAAAGAGAAAAGAGAAAGAAAAAGAGATAGAAGAGTTATTTGAGCGATTATGGAAAAAATATCCGGAGAAAAAAGGAAAAGGACAGGTAAGTAAAAAGAGCAAGGAAAGGCTACTCGATATTGGCTACGAGCAATTCGAAAGAGCGATAAATCGCTATAAAGAAGATTTAAAAGAAAATGAATGGAGAAAACCTCAATACGGCAGCACCTTTTTTAACACCGGATATGAAGATTATCTCGACAAAAATTATCAGCCACCAGAGAGGACGGCAAAACCGCCGGTAAGCAGAAACTTAAACAACTTTGAGCGCAGAGGATACGACATGGACTCTCTGGAAGAGCAGTTATTGAACTCGAATTAAGGAGGAACTATGGAACCGAAGAAAGTAACGATAAATTACGCTTTGCTCTGCAAGCAATTGGAGAAGCAGGGCAAGACGAAAAAGGGATTCTCTCTAGAAATGGGAAGAAGTGAAAGTTTTGCGAATTACATAGCCAATAATCCAGATCAACCAGAAGGTGTGGAACGGATCATGTGTTTACTTCTCGGACTTGAACCGGGAAGTCTGGTGAAAGAGCCAGAAAAGAAAGGGATGACCGCAGCACAGGCGCTTACAGTCATCCGGGATGAGATTTTAGAGAACCGCAGAATCATGCAGGAGAATTTTGAGAAAATCTGGAACAAGCTGAACACCAATACCGTCCAATTGGAAAAGATCAAGGACAAGGTCAATACGATGTCAAAGACCGACTACGACAAAGCATTAGAGTGGCTGCAAGACAAGATGGAAGGTGGACGCTATGACGGGGCGAAGTTGCTCATGGAGTCAGAAGCGGCAGGAATTAAAAGGTCGGACATCATGAAAGCGAAAGCAGAACTTGGAGTAAGAATCCAGACTACAGGGTACGGAAAGAACACAAAAGCATGGTGGAGTTTAGAAAGGGAGTAAGCATGGACAGAGGAAAATACAGCTTTAGCAGCCATAGAAAACAGTCTGCAGGATTCAAACCGGGCAATATGGCAGCGTTTATGTACGGCAGCACCAAGCGCAAGAGAAAGAAGAGGGTGAGAGGAAAATGAGTAGAGCAGCACATTTTTTGGATAAGTACCGATTCCAGATTGAAGAGATGGTAAAACTCGGATGCACGGATGAGCATATCTGCAGAGTGCTTGAGGATATTACCGGAAAAGAAGTGAAAAAGAGGGTAATAGCAAACAAGAGGATGTGGTTAAGAAAGATGGAAAATAAAAGAAAACAATACGAACCGTACAAGGGAGAAATTAAGTACATGATCGAATACGGACTTACGATCCAGAACATCTATGCAGCAATAAGCGAAGAGAGCGGAATAGATGCGAGCATTGAAACGTTTAAAAACTTCCTGAAGGATAACGATATGATGCCTGAGTCAAAGAAACAGGAAGCTTCGGTCAAGGATATCTTTGGCAACATTGCAAATTACATGGAGTTTCACGAGGGCTGGGTGCGGACCAGTTGCCGGCTCAACAGGGCGATGTCGAATCCAAACCGGATATTAATGCGGAGGTATTTACAGTAAGCTATGAAAAAAAAGAAAGAGAAACCAAAGAAAAATGAAGTACATATCTGCTCTTCCTGCGGACGGGAAATTATTGGAGATTACGAGTACATAAAAACAAAGAGAGGGACGGAATTGTATTTCTGCAAAGATATGAGGTGTAAACATGGGAAAAGTTGATGATTATACAGCTGGCAGATCACAGGGATTGATTCTAGCAAGGGAGATTGTAAAAAAAGACGGTATCGATGGACTGGAAAAAGAAATCCAGTTCCGGAATATCACAGGAATAAATACAGCATTAACCAGAAAAGAACTAAACATTGCCTGTGAGAAGATTAAAAGTATGACACTGGACACAATGATGGTGATCGCAGTCGCAACGCTGCATGATGAGTTCGGTTTTGCCGGGAAACGGTGCAAGAGGTTTATCGACCGAATGAACCTGAAAGCAGAGTGCCTGGTGGACGATATGGCAACGTGGGATGAATATACGAGGATGATAAAAGATGAGATCGGAATCGAGATGACGATACGGAGGAATGACTAATGCCAAAAACAGAAGAAACATGGATGGACGGGATCACTACAGAAATGATGGAGCATATCTGCGACAACTTGTGCAAGTATCCAGATCAGCTAAGCGGCGAAGCACTGGAAGATAAATGTGCAGAATGCAAGATGGGACGGTTTGTGTGCGATATTTTGAACCAGTACAACAAGATTAATGATTTTACAAGTAGCCAGTGTGCGAAGTTGATGTGTGAGATACATGAGCTGAAAAAACGAGATACGGCAAAGAAGCCAATCAAAACAAATGATGATACAGGGATAAGATACACGGATTCTTATCGCTGTCCGAATTGCGGAGGGAACTTTGCAGGTACAGGGATTTCAGAATTTTGTTACCATTGCGGACAGAGGATAGATTGGAGTGAGGAAGAATGATTTTATTTTGCCCTGATTTAACGGGAAAAGAAGAAGTAAAAGCAATGCTTATCGGGAATGGGGATTTTGTTAGACCAGTATTAAATCCGTGTATTAAAGAAAAATGCGTAGCGTACAAGGATGGAAAGTGTATGAAATACGACAATGAAGTGGAGGTAAAAGATGAATAGAGAAATCCTTTTTAAAGCGAAGAGAATAGATAACGGAGAATGGGTGGAAGGGTATTATGTATATATTACCAATCCGCTAACAGAAGATGGTAAACCGATAAAACATCTGATTTGTAACGGAACTAATATATTTAATGACTTGATTGACCCCGACACCCTCTGCCAATACACAGGACTTACCGACAAGAATGGTAAGAAGATTTGGGAGAATGACCTTTTAGGACACAAACTGAATCGCGTTGAATTTTTAAATGGAACATACTGCATAAATGGAGATAGATCTTTATTTTTCGAAGCGAACACAAATGAAGTCATTGGCAATATTTTTGACAATCAAGAGATGTTGGAGGTGGAGCGATGAACGCATTAGAGAAAATCGTGGAAGAAATCGAGTCCATGAAAAATGATGCCTACGAAACGCTGAAAGAAGAAAGGAAAAGACACGGAGCGAGCAAAACAGCAGAAGAGCTGGAAAGCTATATTTATGGGGCGACCTGTGCAGCAGATATTGTGGAGAAGTATGTGGGTAAGGAGGAATGTGGAATGAACGTATTAGAGAAGATCTTGGAAGAGATTGAAGATCATGCGATAGAGTTTGAATCATTCGGAATGTGTGATGATTATGTAAGTGTTGGTTGGGCAAAAGACATTATCCGTTCTCATATGGGCGATGTTCCGAAGTGCAGAGAATGCAGCCGAAGAAAATTTTATATGCAAGGATATGAAGATGGGAAGAAAAATGACGGTTGGATTCCGGTAAGCGAGAAATTGCCGGAAGATGATGATATGAGATTCTATATGTGTATTGTCGAAAATCACGAAGAGGATTTGCCGATGTTCTGCCAGTATGATAGTGAATATGGATTTGGATTTTGGCATGATATTTACGATTCGACAAGTTTAGGATTCGTTGATACGGTGTTTAAAACAAATGATGAATTGGGGTATGAAAAGGTTGTAGCATGGCAGCCACTACCAGAACCTATGAGAAAGGAATAACGATGGACATTATAATCACAATCGCATTCCTAGCCCTGTATTACATCCTGGGGCTGGGAACCGTGATTACTTTAAAAACAGGAATCGAAGAGGAAGTAGAACTTGAAGGAGCAGATTATCTTCTGGCTGGAGGGTTTCCGATACTGTTATTTGTGATTTTTTTAGATTGGATTGTGCGAAAGATAGTGAGGTAGGAAGATGAAAAATTTTGATTGGGAATCATTTAAAGAAGGAAAAATAGTGGTACATTGCAAGACAAAGAAAGAAGCGGAAGACCTTTGCCTGCAGATGCACGAGCATGGGATGACGTGGGAGTCTGGGAATAGTTATTTGAGTTACACATACTATGAGGTACATAAGAATAAAACGTGTTACAGTATTGGCGGATATCAGAGTTGTGACTACTTCAGGAAGTATAGATGCAATATTTTAGAATGGAGTGATTACATGCAGAAAGAATTTACCAAGGCAGATCTGAAAGATGGGATGGTAGTGAAACATCGAAATGGTGACAAGAGAATGGTGATAAGCGAAGCATTAATCGGAGAAAATGGATATGCGGATCAAAACTGCTTTCGAGAAGATTTGACACACAGATATTTTAAAGATCTCGATATTGTTGGTGTCTACGCAATCCAAGAATATAACAACTTTGCAGATATGCTTTCGGACTATAACTTAGAACTCATTTGGGAACGCACCGAATCGAAGAAAATGACCGTGGAAGAAATGCGGAAGAAGTTGGAAGAGTTGACCGGAGAGGAAATTGAGGTGGTACAGGAATGACAAGAGATGCTATGAAACGTAGAAAGGAGACAGCAGACCACGTGAGAAAGATAGAAGCATACAAGATGGCAACGAGAAAGCCCTGTGAGACAGCTTTAAAGCAAAAGGGGCATAAAGCCTTTGCCTGTGACTTTAAAGGCGGCGAGAGGGCGAATAAGGATACTGTGGACTACATAGCAGAGAAATACAACATAAAAGAGCGGATCCCGGGAGGTGATTGAATTGGACAAGAACGTAATCTATGAGTACATGGATGCGAAAGCATTGGTAAAAGAGACAGAAGAAGATATCAGACGGCACAGAAGAAAGACGTTTGTGCAGGATAAAGTGACAGGCAGCAATCCAGAGTTTCCGTATCAGCCACAGAGCTTTAATATCTCTGGATGTATAGAGAACACGGTGAATATAGACGAAGAGGAACGGTTGTTGGAAGAACGAAAGCTGAACGCAAAGCGGATTAAAGTAAAAGCAGAGCGAGTAATCAATAAAGCTCCGGTAAGGATGCAGCGGATTATCCGGTTCAAGGTGATGCAAGGACTGACATGGGATGAAGTGGCTGCGAAGATGAAAGGGAATTGCACAGGAGAAAGCGCAAGGAAAGAATTTCAGAGGTGGATGAAAGAAAAATAGAAGTTTGTCCGTTTTGTCCACATTGTCCGCTTTAAATAATATATAGTATAACATGGAGTTAGAAGAAAGACTCCAAAAGCTTTCCAAACAACATTCGGAACACCGCCGGACTTCTGCCCTTTCTCGTCTGGCGGTGCTTTTATGCCGTGGTCAGTTGGGACAAGCAGGTTCGATCCCTGCACACGGTTTAGTAGCATATCACGGTAAATATTAAAAATCCGGAATGCCGTGGAAGTGCTACGAGTGATATCACAAAACGCAGATATCCGCAGATCTGCAAAACAAACAAATAGATTCAGCAATCTATATTTAGTGTCAGTACCCGAGTGCGGATAGGGTAAAGGGTGTCAATAAAAGGCATCCTACGGGTGTATAGCTCAGTTGGTAGAGCGATCGGCTGTTAACCGATGCGTCGCAGGTTCGAGTCCTGCTATACCCGTTGTGGACTACTGCAAAGTTTCCTCCTTTTTCTTATAAATTTTGATTGTGTATTTGGTTATTTTTGTTTTTGTTGGCGTTATTAATTCTTTCAGCAGTAGTCATAAATTCTTAGCATCCAGAGATGGGTGCTTTTATTATGCCAAGAAAAGGAGAAAAGCATGGGTGTTATCAAAAGAATGCTATGCAAGCATGACAAGACGGAATATGTCAGCACAGATCTTGTAAGGCAGAATGATGGCAGCTTTATCACAGAGCACACATGGAGATGCAAAGACTGTGGAAAACTGATCGAAGGGAGGAAGCATGGGAAAGTTTTACGAAAGCCGAAAGTGGAAAAAGAAAAGAGAAAACATATTAAGGCGTGATAACTATCAATGTCAAGAATCTAAGAGATACGGTAAATACGCAGAAGCTACGACAGTACACCATATCTATCCATTGGAAGAGTATCCAGAGCTTGCACTGACGGACTGGAATCTCATCAGCATGTCCACTGCGCAACATGATCGGATGCACGACAGGAAGACGGACAAGGTGACAAGCCTTGGAATGTACTGGCAGAGGAAAAGAAGAAGGGAGTTTGAAGCATGGAAGAAATCAAGATGTATGCAATCCGATGGAAAGGGAAAGCAAGTGACTACGGATACGAAGTGATGAACGTAATCGAGGAGATTGTCAAGACGTGCATGGAGTGTTGCGAAGGAGATGTATACACCGGATACAGTATCAGCGGTGGACTCAAATTTGAAACAGTGAAAATAAATATAGTTACATTGGGCAAAGAAAAGGCAGACAGCATGGTCGAATGGTTTAAAGATAGAGTCGGAATGGAAATGGAAGTCAAAGAGATCCAGATATCCCCCCTCCCTTTTGAAGATTAAAAATGTCTCAGGAGAATCGGGAGAGAGGACTCTTTCCAATAGAGCGGATCTGTGAAAATAAATTTTCCGGCAGGACAGGAGGTGAGAATAGATGACAAGATATATACCACAGAAGCAAACAATCATCGATAGAACAGTCAGATACATGAAAGAACTTGGAACCTACAAAGTGCAGTATAAACAGGTGATTGAGATCTACGCAGACATGATCTATCAGTATAATGTCTTAAGTAAGCAGTTCGAAGATTCCGGATATGAAGTGATTTTGGACACGGAGAAAAGCGGGGGTAAAAAAAGCCCTATTCTCGTGAGTCTCGAAAATCTACGGAAAGATATCGGAACATATTCCGACAGACTGATGTTGAATGCAAAAACGTACAATGCGGAGATTGAACAGCCGAAAAAAGAGAAATCTGCATTTGCATTATTACTGGAAAAACAACAGGGAAAGTAAATGGACTTATCCCATATTAGCAGTCCGCATTTCGATACGGCTGTGCGTTATGCGGAGGATATCGTAAGTAAAAAAGTCTTGGTGAACATAGATAGAGTGCTTGCGTGTAAGAGATTTCTGGCAGATTTAGAACGTGATGATTTAGATTTTCGCAGTGATCAATTTGATTTTGTGATCGATCTGATTGAGGGAACTATCCACCACGTACAAGGTGAGGACAAGAATGGAGTCAGTTTTAAAGGTACTCCAATGTTATTGACGGATTGGCAGAAATTTGTATGTGTGAATCTGTTTGGATTCTTCCGGAAAGGCACAGACATTAGGCGTTTTAACGAAGCGCTTATTTTTTTACCAAGAAAACAGGGGAAAACATCCTTTAGTGCTGCGCTTGCTGATGCGAAAAGCATTCTGGACAGAGGATCTGGTGCGAAGACATACATCGTTGCGAACTCTGTAAAGCAGACCATGGAAAGTTTTGGATTTTTGGTGGATAACGTTGAAGCCTTGCGTGGAGATGTTGATAAGCTAAGAATCCGAAACAATAACCAAGAGCATTCCATTAGTATTGATTTCGGAGACGGTACCGCTGAAATGTATGCGATCGCCAACCAGGAAGATAAATTGGACTCTTTAAACTGTAACTGTCTGATTCTGGACGAGCTGCATTCTTGGAAAAGAGCTGGGGCTAAAAAATATATATTGATGAAAAACGCCATGAAAGCATATCGAAACAAATTGTTGATTGGTATATCTACTGCTGGAGACATTCCGGACGGATTCCTTGCGAATAGGATTAAGACTCTTCATGACGTTTTGAATGGAACAATCACAGACAAAGCGTATGATTCCTATTTTATTTTTATTTGCAAAGCAGACCAGGATAAAGAAGGAAATGTTTTAAACAGCAAAGGCGAGATTACAACTTTGGATGATCCGGAAGTGCTACAGATGTGTACGCCGTCAATTGGAGTTACTGTTACAGTAGATGAGTTGCTGGATGATGCAGCGCAGGCAATGAATGAACCGCAGTTAAGGGCGGAGTACCTGAATAAAACTCTGAATATCTTTACAAATGCTCTGAATGCATACTTTGACATCAACGAATTCAGATCATCTGACGATGAATATAACTGGTCGTTGGAAGAGCTGGCAAAACTGCCGATTACATGGTATGGCGGCGCTGACTTATCAAAACTTCACGATCTGACAGCCGGCGCTATTTATGGAACATACAAAGATGTGGATATCTGCATCACACACGCTTTCTTTCCGAGAGCGGCGGCAATTAAAAAAGGTGACGAGGATGGAATACCACTATTTGGCTGGGAAGAGGATGGATGGCTGACGATGAGCAATACAGCCACAGTACTTCCGGATGACATTGTGAACTGGTTCATCTCCATGAAGAAGATGGGATTCAAAATCAAAATTGTCGGATTCGATAAGAAATTCGGACGAGAGTTTTTTTTAAAAATGAAAAAATCTGGATTTAAGATTCAAGATCAGCCACAGTATTTTTACGTGAAGTCTGAGGGATTCCGACATATTGAGGTAAAAGTAAAGAATAAGAAATTCTATTATCTACATTCGGATGCTTTCGAGTACTGCGTACAGAATGTAAGAGCAATCGAAAAGGTGGATGACATGATCCAATACGAGAAAGTAGATGGAGACGGTGGAGTAAGACGAATTGACTTATTCGATGCAGGGGTCTTTTCGTGCTGTCAGATGTTGGCTGACATGGCACTTGGAAATGCAGCAAATAAATGGTTAAAGAGAGAGTAGGAGAAAGAATGTGCGTGAAAACAGAATGCGAAATCCTTTATTTATGTGATGGGAAAAGATGCGAGAAATGTAGTGGAAATTGCAAACATACGACTGATATATCTCACGCTAAAAATAAGGATGATTTTATTGACAGAAAATGTACTTGCCTTGGAAGAGCTGAAAACGGGAGACTGATTTTTGCAGAAGACGAAGAATAGGAGATTAAAATGGCAAAGAAAAAGAAGCAGAAGAGTATTAGATCAGAACCACAGAATAAAGTATTTGTTTATCAGGGAGCTACGTTCTCTGATTTTTTATTGCCGTCAGGATACACAACGCTGGCGCAGAATCCAGAAATTCGGGCGGCGTGTCAGAAAATTGCCGATTTGGTTTCTGGCATGACAATCCATTTAATGGAGAATGGTCCGCATGGAGACATCCGGATTAAGAATGAGCTATCACGGAAGATTGACATTAATCCGTATTCGCTGATGACGAGAAAAGCGTGGGTTTACAACATTGTTTACTCAATGCTCTTGCCGGGTGACGGGAACGCAGTCGTCCTTCCGGTGATGAGGGATGGATACATTGATGAGTTGATTCCGCTGAAGCCGTCCATGACGAGTTTTGAAGAAACGCAGACAGGATACAAGGTGATCTACGGAAGTGAGGAATATGATCCGAGCGAAGTATTGCACTTTGCAATCAACCCAAATCCAGAGTATCCGTGGAAGGGTACGGGCTACAGGCTTGCTTTAAAGGATATCGCATCTAATTTGAAACAGGCGAATGCGACTAAGAAATCTTTTATGAGCGGACAGTACATGCCAAACGTCATTGTTAAGGTAGATGCAATGTCGGAAGATTTTGCAAGCGAAGCCGGAAGAAAGCAAATTAAAGAAAAATATTTGAAAGAATCGAAACCGGGTGAGCCGTGGATCATACCTGCGGAATTTCTGGAGGTATCCGAGGTAAAACCACTATCCCTTAAGGATATCGCAATCAATGAATCGGTCGAGATTGATAAGAGGACGGTAGCATCCCTGTTGGATGTGCCGCCTTTTTTTCTTGGGGTTGGAAGTTTTAACAAGGATGAGTATAACAACTTTGTCCGGACGAGGGTAAAGTCGATTGCGGACGTATTCCAGCAGACACTTACGAAAGGCTTGATTCAGAGCCCGCATTGGTACTTTAAATGCAACTCGAAAAGCCTGATGGCTTATGACACCAAGGAGCTTGCGGAAATCGGAATGAACCTATATATCCGAGGGATCTACACAGGAAATGATGTACTGAATCTGATTGGTGATTCTCCGAAGGACGGATTGAATGATCTGATTATCCTCGAAAACTTTATTCCACAGGGGATGATTGGAGAACAGAAGAAATTAAGGACGGGAGGTGATGAATAGTGGAACGAAAGAAAGAAAACCTAACCAGATCGTGGAAAGCGGAGTTTGAAACACGAGAAGCGGAGGACGGAAAGAAAACAATTTCCGGATACTTCGCTGTTTTTAATTCCGAAACAGAGTTGTGGCCGGGAGCTTACGAAGAAATCGCACCAGAAGCGTTTGTAAATACCATGAGCAACGACATCCGCGCTCTGACAAACCATGATGACACACTTGTACTTGGACGGACAAAAGTTGGAACTTTACGCCTGAGAACCGATACAAGAGGTCTATGGGGCGAAATTGATATCAATGAAAATGATTCAGACGCAATGAACCTGTATGAGAGGGTAAAACGTGGAGATGTGGATCAGTGCTCGTTTGGATTCAATATAGTTCGGGAAGAAACCGATTGGAGAGATGACGGCACTGTGAAATGGACAATACGAGAAGTTGATCTGCACGAAGTGTCTGTATGCACATTCCCGGCTTATGAAGATACGGGCGTACAGGCGAGACATGCACAGGTGGAACAGTATCGGGAGAAACAGTTGGTGCAGTGGCGAAGTAATGCCACGAAGAGATTGAAAGGAGAAAAATAATGGCTTTAAGACAGTTGATGCTTGCGAAACAGATCGCGGACAAAGAGAAAGAATTGGAAGAAATCCGTGGAAAAGACGCAGATTTTGAGACAAGAGAAAAGGAATTGGAAACATCCATTGAAGAAGCAAATACAGAGGAAGAACGCTCGGTTGTGGATGAAGAGATTACGAAGTTTACTGAGGAAAAAGAAGCGCACGAAGAAAGAAAAAGTGAGCTTGAAACAGAGCTTGGCGAGCTGCGTGGAAAAATGAAGGAGTATGAAAAAGCTCCAGAAAAACGTGAAAAGGAGAAAGATATGGGTAAAAGAAGTGAAGAAATCGAAGAGGCAAGAAGCGCGATTAACGCATTTGTGAAGTCCAAAGGGCAGGTAAGAGAGGGCGGATTTAAAGAAGTGGATGCAGGTATTTTGATCCCGGTAGAAATTCTTGCTCCACAGGAGAAACCAGAGGACATCGTTGATTTGAGAAACTATGTAAAAGTAGTAGGCGTAAACAGTGCATCTGGAAAATATCCAGTAATTGCGAAATCTGGAAGCAAAATGAACACTGTAGAAGAACTTGCGCAGAACCCAGAACTTTCCAAACCAAAAATTACTGAAATTAGCTACAACATCGAAACAAGAAGAGGATATATCCCGATTTCACAGGAGGCGATCGATGACGCTGACTATGATGTAACAGGTCTGATCCGAGATGAAATCAATGACCAGTCCGGAAACACAATCAACACAGACGTTGCGACTGTATTAAAAAGTGCAACACCTAAGACTGTGAACGGGCTGGATGGATTGAAAGATTTAATTAACAAGGATATTAAGAAAGTCTATCCAGTGAAGCTTATCATTTCAGCGTCTCTTTACGCAGAACTGGACAAGCTGAAAGATAAAAATGGAAGATATCTGTTGCAGGATTCTATCACTTCCTCAAGCGGAAAGGTGCTGTCTGGCAAAGAGGTAATCGTTTTGGATGACGAAATGATCGCAGGAGCTGGCGAATTAAAAGGTTTTGTCGGTGATCCGAAATCATTCTGCACATTCTTCGACCGCAAACGGACAAGCGTTGAATGGGTAGATAACCAGATTTACGGCAAACTGCTTGCCGGAGTTGTAAGATACGATGTGAAGAAAACGGATGCAGACGCCGGATTCTACATTACATACACACAGGGGGAATAGTTCCCTCTGACGATGTAGCCTTAGTTGGCAGAGGGAAAGTAGGCAAGGCAAAAGCAGGTAAAGCAAAATAGTATAATGGAGGTATTCAAAATGGCATACGAACCAACTACATGGAATAATGATGACGTTATTACAGCAGAGAAACTGAATAAGTTAGAGCAGGGCGTAAAGAATGAGCAGGTTGGACCAGCAGGACCAGCAGGACCAGCAGGACCAGCAGGACCAGCAGGACCAGCAGGACCAGCAGGAGCAGTAGGACCAGCAGGACCAGCAGGAGCAGTAGGACCGAAAGGAGACAAGGGAGATCCGGGCGCACAGGGACCTGCAGGACCAAGTTACACTCTTCCAGCGGCGAATAAAACAACGCTCGGCGGTGTGAAACAGATGGCTTTGATCGAAGATTTGTCCACAGAAACAGCAACTGACCTGAAAGATAAAATCAATGCGATTCTTGCGGGGATGAAAAAACAGGGGATCATGGCGAATTCATAAGGAGTACGCTTATGAGAGTGATTGTATTGCAACTATTAAAAGACAGACTTGGAATCTCTACAGATAGTAGGGATTCCGTCCTTTATGCGATCATAGATGGTATTCTGGACGAATGCGAAAATGTATACGGCGTTCGCATCACGGAAGAGAGATATGACCACATCCTGCTTGTGCTGGATTGGGCTACGTGGAAGTATAACCATCCAGAAGATGGGGTGATTCCGAGGAGCATCCGGTTTCGGTTGAACAATCTGATGATTAAGGCGGTGCAGAATGAATCGAACATGGGATGAAAAAGTAGTATTGATATCTTCCAACGGGTATGAAGAGGATGAGATCGGTCAGCAAGTACCGATTGAAACGGAACAGGAGATCTGGTGCTGTAAAGAGCAAGTGTCCAGAAATGAGTTCTACCTTGCTGGACAGAACAACATGGAAATTTCAGGGATTTTAATCGTGCATCCTTATGAATATGAAGGACAGAGGTATATCCGATTCCACGGAAAGAAACTGAAAGTGGTGAAAACGTATCAGATCAGCGCAGAAGAACTGGAATTGACCTGTACGGAAAGGATCGAAAAATGAGCGAAAGCATAAGTGCTGACAAACTCGCAAGAGAAATTATGCGGCAGATGGAAGAATATACAGAGGAAGTAAAAGAAACCACACAGAAAGTCGCAATGGAAGTGTCCGGAAAAGCTGCGAAAAAACTAAGAGAAAATAGTCCAAAGAGCAAGAATGGCGGTACTTATGCAAAGAACTGGACGAGAACGACCGATAAATATGGAATAACGGTGTACAATAAATCTCCAACATACCGCATAGCACATTTACTGGAAAAAGGACACCAGTTGAAACGTGGTGGGAGAAAAATCGGTGAAGTACGAGCATATCCGCATATCGAAGAAGTGGAACAGGAATGCATAAAAGAGTATGTCGAAGAACTGGAAAGGAGACTGTAAAATGACGTTGCCAGAATTAAAAGACAAGTTAAAATCACTCAATCTTCCGATTGCGTATCGTTGTTTTGCAGTCGGTCAAGTACCAGAATTACCGTACATCGTATACTATGTGGACGAGGATATCGGATTTTATGCGGATGACACCGTGTATTACGAGGGATATGCCGTCACGATCGAGGTATACACAGATCAGAAAGACTTGCAGTTAGAGAAAAAAGTAAAGCAACTACTAAATAACAATGAGCTCCAGTATGAGTCGTACGAGAGTTTTTTAGAATCTGAAAATATGTATTTGAAAGCATATGAAATTGAAATATAGGAGGTAAAGAACATGGCAGGAAAAGAAAACAAAGTAGAATTCGGGTTAAGAAACTGTTATTACGCTGTTATTACAGAAGGAGAAGGCGGAAAAATCACATACGGATCGCCCAAGAGATTACCTGGAGCGGTAAGTATCACATTCGACAAGAGCGGCGATCTGATCCGGTTTAAAGCGGATGACATTGATTATTACACCAACGCAAATAATCAGGGATACGAGGGTACACTTACGCTTGCAAGAGTACCGGAAGAATTCCGGACAGAAGTGTTAAAAGAGGAGAAAACAGAAAAAGGTGTGATTCTCGAAAACTCTGACGCACAGGTGGCAAATATCGCACTGATGTTCGAATTTCAGGGAGATGTCAAGGCGACAAGACACCTCTTTTATTACTGCTCTGTAAACAGACCATCTGTTGGAAGTACAACAAAAGATAGCGGAGAACCGAACACAACAGAACTTTCGCTTGTGGCAAGTCCGAGACCGACAGACAACTTAGTTAAAGCATCCACAGCGGCAGGAGTCGATGAAGCAACATATAACTCTTGGTATACAACAGTATATGAAAAATCGGGGGAATAGCACCCCCTGAAGACCTCGCCTTGGTAGGCAGGGGGAAGATTGGAAAGGCAAAAGTAGGTAAAGCGAAATAAAGGGGTGGAGCGATCTGCCCCAATAGAAAAGCGGAGGATGTTATGGAAAAAACAATTTACATTGACGAAAAACAAGTGAAATTGAAATCAACAGCAGCACTGCCAAAGAGATATAAGGCGCAGTTTGGAAGAGATTATTTTGCAGACCTGATGAAAGTAGCGAAAGTGTTTGGAAAAGGAACGAAAAGGAATTTTGGAATACAGGACATTTCTTTTGCTTCGCTTGACCACATGGACATGGAAGTATTTTACGACATCATCTGGACAATGGCGAAAACAGCAGATAGGACGATTCCTGATCCATTGGAGTGGCTGGATGGATTCGAAGTATTCCCGCTCAATGAAATCATGGGAGAAGTAAAAGATTTGCTTACAGACACCATGCCAACAAGTAAAAAAAAATAAGTGATAAAGATTCATCGAGTGGCGAACCGTTCACAAATGAGTCTTTTTTTTATGTTTGCCGACAGGTTGGATTAACCAGCGAAGACATGGAAGAAATGACCATTGGGGATTGCTTGGACTATGTACAGGAGTATATCGATAACCAGAAAAAGGATGAAAATCCTACTGCGAGAAAAGCAACACAGGAAGATTTTGATAATTTTTAAAGAGGTGAGAGAGTGGCGAATAAGAAAATAAAAGGAATCACAATAAAATTCGGTGCGGATACAATGGCGCTCAGCAAAGCTTTAAAATCCGCGGAAGATACATCAAAAAGTCTTGGTAGCGAATTAAGCTCTGTAAATAAATTATTAAAATTTGACCCGAAGAATACGCAGTTGCTTGCACAGAAACAGGAGTTATTAAGTAAACAGGTCGAAAATACCAAGGAAAAGCTGGAAGCCTTAAAGCAGGCACAGGGAGAAGTAGAAAAGAAGTTCAAATCTGGTGACATCGGAGCGGAAGAATACCGAGAATTTCAGAGGGAAATTGCGAAGACGGAACAGGATTTAAAATCTTACACCACGCAGATTAGTCGAATGGAGACTGAGCAGAAATCCCTAAAAGAAAGCACGAAGCAGTTGCAGACGCTGTTTGAAGCAACCGGAAAGTCCCTAGATGATTTTCAGGACATCCTCGGAACGAGGCTGACGAATGCCATAAAAAATGGAACGGCGAACAGTGACGATCTGACAGTAGCGCTTAACAAGATAGGAAAAGAAGCGTTTGGGGCGGAAACTGACCTGTCAAAGATGAAAGCTACATTGAATAAGGTAGATGACGGGGCGAGTATTGATGAAGTGAACAACGACCTGAACGAGATGAAGAAGAATTCAGGTGAGGCAGGAGAAGCACTGGACGGTATCGGAAAAGGAATTGTTGCAGGAAACATGATGCAAGCCGCTGAAATCATAGCAGATGCAGGGCAGAAGATAAAAGAGTTTAGTGACAACGCAAAAGAAGCATTTAATGAGGTAGATGCCGGATCTGATGCAATCATAACAGCGACAGGTGCTACAGGGAAGCTTGCTGAAGGAATGGATAATGTCTATAAAAGCATTGCGTCCAGCCTTCCGATAGACAACCTTGAAAACATCGGAAAAGTAATTGGGGAGATGAATACGCAGTTCGGGTTCACCGATGAAAAATTACAACATGCATCTGAAAAAATGTTGAAGTTTTCGGAAATTACTGGATCCGATGTGGTAGCATCAACGCAAAATGCAAAACAGGCGATTAGCGTATTCCACATGTCGAGTGATGATCTAGACAGCGTACTTGATGATGTTGCAAAAACAGCGCAAGACACGGGCGTATCTGTAGACGATCTATTTCAGAAAGCGATTGAAGGAGCACCACAGCTACAAGAATTGGGATTGAGTTTCTCGGACTCAGTAAAGCTGTTGGGGGCATTTGAGCAGGCAGGAGTAGACGGGTCTGCCGCATTAAGCAGCTTATCAAAGGCAGCGGTAAATTATGCAAAAGACGGGAAATCACTCACTGACGGTTTGGCAGAAACACAGGATAAAATTTTGAATGCGACTGACCAGACGGAAGCATTAAACGCTGCCGCCGAGGTATTCGGAACAAAAGGTGCTGTGAGGATGGTAGATGCCATCCAAAGAGGGGTTCTAAACCTGAACGACCTAGGAGTCGCTGCCTCAGACAGTCAGGGGACTGTGGAAACGACTTTCAGCAATACTTTAGACCCGATTGACGAAGAAACGGTTGCGCTAAATAACGTAAAGTTGGCTATGGCTGAGTTTGGGAGTGCCATTTCAGAAGCAGTAGCCCCAATCCTTGAAACACTTGTTCCTATAATTCAGAAAGTTGCAAAGTGGTTTAGCGGTCTTTCTGAAACAAGCAAGACTATTATAGTCGTAATCGGTGGGATTGCAATTGTAATTTCGCAATTACTGCCGATTCTTGCGGTTGTAGCTGGTGGAATAGCAGCGGCTGGAGGTGCAATGGCATTTTTGACAGGAGTGCTATTACCAGTAGCCGGAATTATTGCCGGAATTATTGCAGTGGTTGCAGCAGTTGTGGCAGTAATAAAAAACTGGGGAGACATCACAGATTGGCTGTCCAAAAAATGGAATGCATTTAAAGATTGGATGTCTGACCTGTGGGACGGTATCAGCGAGAGTGCGTCTGAAGCATGGGATGGAATCAAAGAATATTTTTCCAATTTATGGGATTCAATTTCACAAAAGGCGTCGGAAGTATGGGAAAATATCACAGGGACTTTAAAGGATACATGGGATGGAATTAAAGAATATTTTTCTAGCTTATGGGATTCAATTTCAAAAACAGCGTCTGAAACATGGGAAAGCATTGTAGGAACGTTAAAAGAAGTATGGGATGGAATTGTTGGTTTCTTTCGGGATACATGGGAAACGATATGCGATGTTATGGAAGGTCCACTGAAATTTATCGAGGGGACAATAGGCGCTGTCATGTATGCAATTTACGCTGTGATATATACAGTATGGGAAGTAATAAAATTTGCATTAAAAAGCGCATGGGATTGGATAAGCGATACGGCAAGTGCAATTTTTACATCGATAAGCGAATTCTTTTCGGAAACGTGGGAGAAAATTTCCAAGGCAACATCAGAAGCGTGGGAAACAGTAAAACAAACAATAAGTGATGTGTGGAACTGGATAAAAGACACTGCAAATGCAATTTTCTCTCCTGTTGCCGAATTTTTCGTAAATCTGTGGAATGGAGTTAAAAATACAGTAATAGTTGTGTGGAGCACAATAAAGCAAGCGCTTAGTGACACATGGAACTGGATTAAAGATACAGCAACTTCGATCTTCGTTCCTGTAGCAGAATTTTTTACAAATACATGGAATGGAATCAAGGATACTGCAACCGGAATCTGGAACAGCATTAAGGGCACGCTCGGTGGAATATGGGATTCGATCAAAGAGAAAGCTATGGACGCTTTTTCATCCGTTTGGGAATTTATAAAAGACGGTTTTAACAGGCTCAAGGATACGCTTGGCGGAATTGTGAAAGAAATCGCAAACGCAATTGTGAAACCAATAGGTGGTGCGGTAAACGGCGTGATTAACGGCGTGAACTGGGTGCTCGACAAAGTTGGGTCAGACAAGCAATTTGCATTGTGGGAAGTCCCGAAGTTTGCAAGAGGAACTGGTGGCATTCCAAAAGACACGCTAGGTATCGTAAACGACCAGAAAGGCTCTACATACAAAGAAATGATCGTTCCACCACATGGAAAACCATTTATTCCAGAGGGGAGAGATGTAGTTCTGCCACTGGAAAAGGGAACGAAAATCATGCCAGCCAACCAAACAAAGAGTTTTCTGGAAGAACTTCCGCACTTTGCAAGTGGAATCGGTGAGTTTTTTGGCGGTGTCTGGGATACGGTTAAAGACTTTACAGGAAATGTATGGGATTACATCACGCACCCAAGTAAAATTGTGCAAATTGCGATTGATAAATTTACGGATTTAACGGGAGCGTTTGAACCTTGGATTTCCGTGGCGAAAGGAGCGGTGAATACGGTGTTCGACAGCGTGGTCGGATTTGTAAAGGGAATTTTTGATACGCAATCGAACGTTAATTACAATCCGAGTGCCGGTGTGGAGCAGTGGAGAACGCTTGCGATAAGAGCGTTACAGATGACAGGGCAGTATTCAGAAGCAAATTTACAGAGATTGTTGTACCAGATGCAGACAGAATCCGGCGGAAACCCGAATGCGATCAACAACTGGGATATCAACGCGATAAACGGTACTCCGTCTAAAGGCTTAATGCAGGTCATTGATCCGACTTTTAGAGCTTATGCAATGCCCGGATACGATAAAAACATCTACGATCCACTATCTAATATGCTTGCATCCATTCGATACGCAGTGTCTACGTACGGAAGCCTTGCGGCTGCTTATCGTGGAGTTGGGTACGAGGATGGTATTGGAGATATCAATTTGTCCGATCTATTACCGAGTCTGCCGATGTTGGACGTGAAATGGTTTAAAGATGGTGGAATCCTTACGAAGCCAGCATTATTCCAGATGCCGTCGGGAGGAATCGGTGGTGCTGCGGAAAGAGAAGCAGAAGCAATCACGCCACTGAGATCGTTAAAAGGCTATATTAAGGAATCAATCTTGGAGATTATGGGCGAAAAGGATATTAATCTAAATATCAATCTGACAACGACGCTGGACGGAAGAGTTGTCGCACAGCAGACGGTTGGATATGCAAGACCGATGATAAAAAAGATGGATGATTTCGAGAAACTATTAGGAGGTGAGAGAGTTGGGCTTGCTTAAAGCAACCTATGGAGGCGTGGATATTCCGGTTAAAATTACAAGACTTGACCGGAACTTATCACCTTCCATCACAAATAATACAAGGAGCATTGAAAATGTAAATGGAGGAGAGTTTACGCATTCCACGTACTCTCCAAAACAGATTGTAATGGAGTTTCGTATTTCAAACTCTACGGCAAGGGAACTCAGTGAGTTCCGCAGAAAAATGTCAGAAATTCTGTATAGTAAAGAACCAAAGAGACTGATTTTTTCTGACGAACCAAGCATTTACTATGAAGCAATCGTGGATGGGGAACCGGTACTGGGAGAGGATGATATGCACAGCACCGGCACGATCACATGGCTAATCCCTGACGGTGTAGCATACTCCACCGCAGAATTCGACTTCTATGGCGTCCAGAATAACGGCTACCAGACCATTACCATCCAAAACAACGGCACCGAATGGGCAGACGTGGACTACGAGATCACGCACCAACACGAAAACGGATTTATCGGACTTGTGAGCCAGTATGGAGTGATCCAGCTCGGAAAACAGGAAGAGGCGGACGGAGAGAACTACGAAGCGTCCGAAGAACTGTTTAACGGTTACGGCTTGTTTCAAGATGATCATGGCACCTCTTATCAGAATCCGGAAAACACAACGCAAGGAACGTTGGAAGTACGGAATGTTGCCGGATACAACGTGATGGCATTAAAAGGTGGACAAGCAACATCCGGATACTGGAACGGTGGAATGAAAACACTTACTATCCCGGTGGACAGCGAGGGCAGACGTGGAGCGAAGAACTTTTACTGTTACACCCAGCACTGGTTCGAGACAGGTTTGATGGGACAGACTGGAGCGCAGACCATTGCATTCCTGACTGGAGATAACAAGGTGATATGCGCCATGTCTATTAACAAGAGTGATACGGTTGGCAATACGGCGCATGTGGACTGGTTCGCCCCTCAAAACAAGAAAATTAAGACACTGGATTTCCAGCCGACATCCTACGAGGATAACCCGTTTAATTTAAAAATGGGCGGCGGACACAATGACTTTTTAAAAGAGGGTGACAAGTTGCGTATTTTCTGGTACGGGAAGTATTACCACTTTACTATCCCGGAAATCAAAGATATGGAATGCGAGAAAATCCAGATCTGGATTGGACAGTGGGGGGACCGAAATCTGTCGAACCAGTACGTTACGCACAACTATTTAAAAAGCATCTGGTTTCGCAAGGACAACGTGGAAAAATATCGGGATGTGCCGAACCGGTATCGCGCCGGAGATGTGGTATCTATAGACGGAGAGAGTACAAAGGTCTATGTAAACGGGATGCCGGCAAAAGGAGATGAGATTAATGGATCCAATTATCCAAAAGTTCCACCGGGGACAACGGAAGTCCAGTTCTGCTATTCTTCCTTTTCATCTCCACCGCCGCATATTAAAGCGAAAATACGGGAGGTATACTTGTAATGGACAGTATTAGAATTGCGATTTTAAGCGCGAATAACACACCAGTAGCGTTTATGGACAATCAGCACAAGAAGTCCATGCACTACTGGGGAGATGAATTGCACGAATACTTACAGGGTGCGGCAAATACTTACACCTTTACGGTGTCCGCAAAGCATCAGGATGCAGAGAATGTTACCGCCGGGAATAAGGTGGCGTTTATACACAAAGGGAAATCCTACTATCTAAACATCGTAAACACTGAGCAGACAGAGGAGACGATCACAGCTACGGCGTGGTCGTTATCTTTTGAGCTAATCAACGAGGATGCAGGGGAATACAAAGCTGGAAAAGCAATGAGCTTTGAAGAGTACCTTACCGTATTTGACGCGGAGAGGACACTTAAATTGGGTCTCAACGAGGTGTCAGATAAGCGGATCACCAACGAATGGACAGGTACAACGTCCGTATTAAAGAGATTATTCTCTCTGGCTAATGTATTTTCTGCGGAGATCGAGTTTGAGACAGTGCTTAACAGCGATTACTCCTTAAAAGAGATTGTGCTGAATGTATATCGGAAACACTCCGATACAGACAGCGGAGTCGGAGAATACCGGAATGACATTGTACTGCGGTACGGGAAAGGAATTACCGGAATCCGTAAGACCACGGATGCAGAAAAGTTATATACATGCATCCAGCCGACCGGAAAGGACGGTCTGACAATCAATGGTCTTGACAAGAAAGAATACGATGAAAACGGGAATATCGAGTACTTTACAGACGGTGCGATCATCCGGGCACCACAGGCAAGAGACCGGTTTCCGTCCAATATCGTGAATAAAGAGGATGCTTATATCCTGATGCGGAAAGAGTATGATACAGACAGCAAGGACAAGCTCTATAGCATGGCTCTGTCTGATCTTAAAACAGCATCCGAACCGGTGGTGACTTACGAGGTGGACGGATATTTTGACACCAACATCGGGGATACGGTAAGGATGCAGGATCAGGAGTGGACACCAGTCCTTTATCTACAGGCAAGAGTATCAGAACAGATCAGGAGTCTTACCAATCCAAAAACTGCAAAGACGGTATTTACAAACTACAAAGAGCTTACATCCGAAATTTCGGATAGCTTGTTGCAGAGGATGGAAGATCTTATCAACAAAAATAAGGTCTACACTTGTTCCATCTCCACCAACAATGGCATCATCTTTAAAAATGGTATCGGCAGCACTACTCTGACAGCTTACGCTTACGATAACGGCGTGGACGTCACGGGCAATCTGGAAATCCGGTGGAGTAAAGATGGGACAGAGTTTTACGTTGGCAAGAGTGTTACGGTTAATGCAGAGGATGTGGATGTAAAAGCAGTGTACTCTTTTACGGTGTTCGAAAGCGGAGTAAAGCGTGGATATTACGAGGTTACGATCGCAGATGTAATGGATGGAGAACAGGGTTCGCAAGGTGAGAAAGGAGAGCAAGGCGAACAGGGACCTCCGGGTCCACAAGGCGCTCCGGGATTGGATGGTATACAGGGTCCTAAAGGGGATCAGGGAATCCCGGGAAAAGATGGGAAGGACGGAAAAACACAGTACACCCACATTGCTTATGCAAACAGCGCAGATGGGTCTAAAGATTTTTCTGTTTCTGACAGTAATCGGGAATATATCGGAATGTATGTCGATTTTATTCCGAACGACAGCACAGACCCGACAAAATACGCATGGAGTAAGATCAAAGGCACAGACGGGGCGATCGGAACACCCGGAAAGCCGGGAGCTGATGGAAAGACCCCGTATCTACATATCGCCTACGCAAACAGTGCAGATGGCAAGACGGGATTTTCCACCACGGATGGTACAAATAAGCTCTATATCGGGCAGTACACGGATTATACACAGGCAGATAGTACAGATGCTACGAAGTATACATGGACAAAAATAAAAGGCGAACAGGGGGAACGTGGTCCTCAGGGAGTCCCGGGTTTGCAGGGAATACAAGGTCCTAAAGGTGAACAGGGGATACAGGGACCTCAAGGAAATACAGGTGCTACTGGACCGCAGGGACCAGCTGGACAGTCCACCTATTTTCATATCAAGTATTCCTCAGTTGCGAATCCTACATCAAGTAGCCAGATGACGGAAACGCCGTCTACATACATTGGTACTTACGTAGATTTTACGCAAGCAGATAGCGAAGATCCAAAGAAATATGCCTGGTCACGCTTCCAGGGAGTGCAAGGACCGCAGGGAACACAGGGGATTCCGGGGACGAACGGTACAAACGGCAAGACAAGCTATCTGCACATTAAATATTCCAACGATGGAGGGAAAACATTTACCGGAAACAGCGGAGAAGATGTGGGAACGTATATCGGTACTTGTGTGGATTACAATCAGTCCGATCCTACAAGTGTTGGATCTTATAAGTGGGCGAAGATTAAAGGAGAACAAGGTGCGACAGGACCACAAGGGCCTGCGGGGTCATCTGGAAGAGGGATAAAAACTATTACAGAATATTATTTGATTTCTTCCGCAAAAACAGGAATTACAACAGCGTCAAGCGGTTGGAGTACATCAGTTCCGACGATGACAGCAACAAATAAATACTTGTGGAACTATGAAAAATTTACGTTTACAGATAATACGACAGCGACCACTACACCAAAAATAATCGGGATATACGGAGACAAAGGAGCAACAGGAGCTACCGGTCCACAAGGACCTCAAGGGAATGCAGGTGCAACAGGTCCCCAGGGGCCACAAGGAGCGACTGGCCCGAAAGGACCGCAGGGGGCAACTGGTGCAACGGGACCACAAGGGGTAACTGGAAACGGAATAAAGTCTATCACGAATTATTATCTTGCAACGGCAAGCGGAAGCGGTGTGTCGGCGTCCACATCAGGATGGACTACAACTGTACAAGCAATAACGGCGTCAAAAAAATATCTGTGGAATTATGAAGTTGTTACCTATACAAATGGTAGCACGTATCAATCAGCACCATGTATCATCGGAGTATATGGTGATAAGGGAGCGACAGGTGCTACAGGAGCAACAGGACCAAGTGGCATAATTGTATCTTCTACGGCTCCGTCAAATCCTAAAGTTGGCCAGTTATGGCAAACGGCATCCGGTCAGCCGATCAAGCGGTGGGATGGAAGTAGGTGGGTGATCCATTATATCGCAGTCGAGAATCTGGACGTGCAAACGCTCAGTGCGATCGTTGCCAACCTTGGAACTGTAACAGCCGGACTTATTAAGAGTAAGGGTGGACACTTTTACATAAATGTAGACACCGGAGAGATCGTGTCTAAAAGCAGTGACGGTACAATTTCCGTTTTTGTAAAAAAAGAGAATATTGACATGGTAAGATCGTTTACAGCGGCTAGGTACTGGGGGAGTCGATTAAACTACTCTGGATTAGAATTTTATTCCGGCGGCAGTAGCATGGCAGATGATATCGCGAATGGATCTATGGTATGCTCTATTCGCGGAGATGAGGAGATGCGTGACTTTTCGGTGACAAACATAAATGGAGATAGCATATGGCTTATTAGGACAATTAAGCAGCTTACAAAATCTATCTCTTACGATTCCGGTACCGTGAAAGGTCCATATACAAGTGCAAACTCCAATAATAACATCCGCGTGGAACTAAAAAGAAGAGGATTTATGGTAACATGCAAGATCACAATGCTTGCACAGTTTCCGAGCAGCGGAAGATTTGGGGCATTCGATGAAGTCAGAATTCCGGTTGGGTATCGCCCGGTGTTTGATGTTTATGCGCCGTATATCGAAGTGTCCGGATCGTCAGTGTTTGGCGCTGGACGGTATATAATTGGCAGTAATGGGGGAATTACAATTTTCGTTGAGAACCCGAATTGGACAGAGCGAATTTTGTCGATCACTTGGGTTACGGACGACTAAGGAGATTATATGGAGATTAGGGCAAGACCGTAATGGTCTTATTTTTATACTTTAAAAACCGGAGGGAAAACATGACAGAAAATGAAGTAGAAGTGAAACTTGCAGAGCACGGAAAAGAAATCGGCTCATTAAAACACCGAATGAAAGAAGCGGAGGACGTTGTTAATGTGGTGCACCAGCTGGCACAGGAAATGGTTGGGTTGACCAAGGAGGTTGGATTTATGAATCAGACCCTTGTGCAGTTGACCGCAAAAGTGACACATCTTGAGCAGACTCCGGCCAAGAGATGGGATGGAGTTGTAACCGCTCTTATTGGAGCTATTATCGGTGCAGTAGCAGCAATGCTTTTTTAAGGAGGTAGAACCATGAAAAAAATCAATTGGATTGTAAGAATCAAAAACAAGGCATTCTGGGTGGCACTGATTCCGGCACTCTTGCTGTTGGTACAGGCTATTGCGGCAGTGTTTGGATTCGCGATCGATCTCGGAAACCTTGGAGACAAGTTGTTGACTGTAGTCAATGCGCTCTTTGCAGTGCTGGCGATCCTTGGTGTAGTGGTAGACCCGACGACACCTGGGACAGGAGATTCAGAGAGGGCACTTACATACAAATAGATAATTTGAGAGAGCTTGGAAACAGGCTCTCTTTTATTGTGCGATTGCACGGAAAGGAATAAAGAATTATGGGTAGTAGAGAATTTTTAAACATTTGTAAAGCAAAGGTGGCAGATTATTTTAATCAGAATAAAGACAAGACGGATACGTCTGGCAACATGACTGTGGATGATGTATTTGTAGTTTGGTATTGCAAGACACTGCAAAATCACAAGGCATTGCTTAGTACGCCAGTAAGTGATGGTATGTATTACGAGATCACTTACAATGGGGATAAAAATGAGATCTATTTTGATGCTTATAAAAAGTGGGAAAACATTAAATTTGATATGTAATTGTGCGACATCGCACGGTAGGAGGTGAGAACATGAGCGAACAGAACGAATTTGGCAGAGTATCCGTAGAGGAACTGGAAAAAGCATTTGAAACAGAAGAGCAGGAGGAAGAGAAAGAATGAAAATTGGCTTAAGGGGAGGGCATTCCCCGAATTGTAAAGGTGCAATCGGTCTGATCGATGAACAGGCGGAAGTGCGGAAGATCTACAATGAGCTTGTGCCAATGCTACAGGCAGTCGGTCATACTGTGATTGATTGTAATTCCAACGCATCCAATGTGTCTGGTGAGCTGTCTGACGGCACAAATAAGGCGAATAGTGCGGGGTGCGATATTTATGTCACCTTGCACATGAACGCCGCAGGAACGGAATCAGCAGGAGGCACAGAGGTGTGGTTATACGATGCATCTAACCAGACAATGAACACGATCGCAAGCAATATCTGCCAGAATTTTGCAAATAAAGGATTTACTAACCGTGGTGTAAAGTACAGTTCGGGATACCATGATCTGAATGCATCCAATATGCCCGGTATGATCGTAGAGACATTATTTTGCACCGGCGCAGATGATGTAGCAAGGTATCGGAATTTAGGCACAAAAGGAATTGCTGGGCTGATTGCAAAGGCGATTGACAGTAGAGCGTCTGCGTGCAGCGAACAAAAAAATAACCAGAATACAGGAATCGAACAGGAAGGAGAAGAAGAGATGAAATGTTTATTTACAGTAGAGGGAAAAGGTGCAGTGTATTATTTTGACGGTCAAAAAGTAATAACAT
>SKEN01000045.1_pt1 | contig 138342 bp, 124 predicted proteins | sample 4826711 | NCBI WGS metagenome assembly SKEN01 (sample SAMN11008808, study PRJNA524170) | human gut metagenome | biome: Human fecal sample; material: Feces; isolation source: fecal sample from pouch patient p39 | host: Homo sapiens | place: Israel: Tel-Aviv | collected 2015-02-10 | reverse complement strand
GTAATAACTATAACCGAAAATAATAACATCTACAAGGTTTATAGTAAGCTCACTAACAATCTGTTTTAAAAAATGACTATCACTCCAAAAATCATCGCCATCTAAAAACAAAATATAATCACCCGTAGCTCTCTTCATTCCAGTATTACGTGCCTTCGAAGCACCACCGTTAGATTGGTGAACTACATTAATTTGCTTAGATTGTTTCAATAGTTCATCTGCTACTTTACCTGTCTCATCAGTTGATCCATCATCTACAATTAAAATTTCTATATCAGATAAAATATCTTCAATCAACATAGACGGTATACTTCTATCCAAAAATTTCTCTGCATTATATGAAGGTACTACGATACTTAATATTTTCTTTTCCATATTTAATCTCCTCGTTTTTTCTTTTTTACTAAACTTACAATATTACATAACACACCTAATATCTCAGGCTCTTTCATAATTATTAGTACGATACAATAACATGAAAAAAATAACACTCCAGAACATAAAACAATAATTATATTTGTTGTACCTCGTAAATTTCTGACAATCCAGTAGCTTAATATTGTAGATAAAGAACAACCTATAATAATATATTTATAATTCATTTTTTTATAAACGGATACAACATATTCTCTTGTTGCCCAGAACTGTACTAGAAACACACATATTTCTGCTATAAGTGTACCAATAGCTGCACCATATGCAGCATACTTTGGGATTAAAAGAGCATTAATAATAATATTTACAATGGCTCCACAAATTTCTGAATATAAAACCCAGTTTTCTTTCCCTAATGGAACTAACATTTGTATTCCCATAATATTAGTCATACCAATAAAAATAATTGTTGGCATAATTACTTGCATTATGGGGACTGCCGGTAAAAATGCCCTACCAGAAATCAATGATGTAATGGGACTTGCAAATAACATGCAATAAACAGCCAACGGGACTGATAAAAGTAATATACAGTTTAAGGCCTTTGTTGTAATTCGCTTAAATTCATCTTTCATTCCTACTGATAAATAATATGATACTCTTGGGAGCAAAACACTTCCCAACGAAGAAACCACAGCAACCAAAAGCATTTTTATTTTTACTGCTGCATCATAATATCCCATTTGAGTATCATTCGTTAAAAAACCTAGCATAACAATATCCAAGTTCGTATATATCGTTGTGGCAATCGACATTGAAAAAAAAATGGATATAGGTTTTAAATGTCTTTTAATATTATATATGTATTCTGAATTAGGCTTTAAATCTACATGTTTCCGCAATGAAATAAAATTCCACAAATATGACCCTGATGAAGCAATAATTGTAATACCCCCATATATAACAACATCATTTTGTTGATGTATTAATATAAAAGTTAATATCAATGCAAATACTTTCATAAGAATTGAACGAACTGCAATTTCTTCATATTCCTCTAGTCCTCGATATACCCATTCAACTCCGATGACATTTAAGAAAATCATAAAACTCATAATCATAAATAACGGTTTATTTTCAGAAAGCTCAGGAACTTTAAAAAGTGCAATAGCGAAAGCAATGTAAATAAATATGCTGGTAATAATATTAATAAATAATATTTCTTGTACTGTCTGAGACAACTTTTTTTTATCATCACGAACTATTGCGCATGCTCTAATACCATAAGTTGGGACTCCTAACATGGCGAACATTGTAAAATATGTTAAAACAGATGTTGCAAAAGAAATTTCCCCCATACCTTCCGGCATTAAAATTCTCGAGACATATGGTGTCATCAAAAATGGTAAGATATACGCTGAACCCATCAGCACAATATTCATTACAAAATTCTCTTTAATTGATTTCGTTGCTTTCAAAATTTATCCTCTCTTCTTCAACTACTAATGGCTTATGCATTACTCTAGTGTTAATATTCATTACATATTCACCTAACAATCCAATAAAAAGTAATTGAATCGATCCTAGACCAAACACCCCGATTACAACCGGTATCATTCCTGCTGGAAATTTATCCCACCATATTAATTTCATAATAAAATATGTGATGGCTACTATAAAACTTAATATTGCACCAATCATTCCACCAAATGTAGCAATCCGTAATCCAACCTTTGTATAAGAAGTAATACTGAGCATTGCTGCATCATACAAACTATACCAATTATTATGAGTTTTTCCAGCGCGGCGTCTTGGTTGTTCATATTCGATTTCTTTTCGTTTATATCCATACTCTGCAACAACACCACGTATAAATGGAATCGGGTCATCCAACTGACGCAACAATTTCACAAAGCTTTTATCATATAAACCGAATCCGGTAAAATGTTCAATCATTTCCACAGAAGACATTTTCCGAATCATTTTATAGTAAACACTCCTTAAGAAATAAATAAATCCATTTTCTTTACTGGATGTTTTAATTCCGCTTACAATTTTATATCCTTTTTCCCATTCCTTTACGAATACCGGAATTAGTTCTACCGGATCTTGAAAATCACAACACAATGAAATCGTACAATCCCCACTTGTTTGACAGATCCCATAATATGGAGAATTAAATTGACCGAAATTAGTAACGTTCAAAATCGCTTTGATTTTTGGATTCCGACTACATATCATTCGCAGTAAATCCCGCGTTTTATCTGTAGAACAATTGTCAATAAATAAAATTTCATAATCGTATTCCGGAAGTTCCTTTTGGAATACATCTACCACAGCCTCACTGATAGGAACAACATTCTCCTCTTCGTTATAGCAAGGTATCATTACACTAATTGTTTTCATTTGTTTTCTCCCAATACCTCATTTTGATACCATTCGATTGTTTGCCGTATTCCATCTTTAAAAGATGTCTCAGGCTGAAATCCGGTATCTTGTTGTAGAGCAGTAATATCCGCACACAAGCGCATTACCTGATTCTCGGCATAAGGGATAGCACCAAAAGCAATCTCAGCTTCAGGTGCTATTAAATCCCGAATTGTTGTTATATACTCTGAAAGCGGATATTCTTTCCCACTTCCAAGACAATAGACTGCTCCGTCTTTCCCTTTTTCTGCTGCTAAATAAAATGCTTTTCCGGCATCTTTGCTGAACAGATAATCCCAAAACTGCTCACCTTTTGTTGTCTGAGGGATCTCCCTCGACAAAAGCTTTTTAATCGTTGACATTACCATCGTATTTGGTCCGTCATACGGCCCATAGATACTTAAAACCCTTATCCAGACATGTCTCATCTCCAACTGATGACAGCGCAGATAAGACATCATTCCTGCACACAATTTTGCCATCCCATATCCATTCTCCGGGTATGCTGGTGTAGTCGGTTGTAAAACTCCTTCCACACGGCCATATTCCGCTTGGGAACCTGCACCTATAAAGCAAGAACACCCAAGAGCATGCGCGACCTCTACCGCATCCAAAGTATAGCGAACATTTTTTTCCTGAAGAATGATGTCATTTCTTCCTTTTCCAATTGTCCCGGCCCATCCTAAGTGATAAAATGCATCACACGTTGGAAGGTTCATAGAAGATAACTCTTTCAAATTGCTCAAATCACATTTCACAATCCGAACCATCGAACTTTTAGGAAGTTGTGAAATGCGCTTCGAATTTGGATTGCATATGGCAATCACCTCAATATTATGTTCCAACATCTGTTGTATGATTGCCATTCCAATTGCGCCTGTAGGACCGGTTATTATAATTCGTTTCATTCCTATCATCCCATCTAATTACTTTTTTGTAATGCACGGAATAAACATATTTTCCTGCAATTCCTCTTCTGGTAAGAACGGTGCAAGGTCCTCAAGTGGCGGACTAAACAATGTTCCATCCGGCAATCGTTTTGTTGCACTCTTTGGCTCAAAGAACTGTTCCGGTGAAACAAAGATTTCACAGAAAACAGCGCCTGTTGTATTTAATGTTTTATCAACAGCTTCTTTCATTTCAGCGTTATTGTGAGCTGCAAAATACGGATAACCGAAAGCTGTTGCCAATTTTTCAAAGGACGGAAAACTCAAATCACCACTTTCCGGTCCAATTCCAATTTTAGTATGTTCGCCAAACAGATTTGTCTGTGTCTGACGGATGGAATGATATCCCTGATTGTTGATAAGGAAAATCTTAATCGGCAATTTATTTGTCAAGATTGTCTGTAATTCCTGCAGATTCATCATAATACTTCCATCACCTTCCAGACAAATTGTCACCTTTTTGTCAGCAGCAATACATGCACCGATTGCCGCTGGCAAACCATATCCCATACTGGCAATTGCACTGTTAATCAAAAAACGGCTGTCTTTTTTAATCTCATAATTATGACTACCTACTACACAGGCACTTCCATTCGATACAACTGTCAGATTAGATTCCGGAAGACTGCTGCTTAAGTAGTTTACAAAAGCATATACATTGGCATATTTCCCGTCTTCTTCCCAATGCTTTGGTTGGGTAACCGGATACTTTTTTTTCCAATTTTGACACGCATTAATCCATACTTCATCCATAAAAAGTGGGGAATTACTCTGAGATTCCAATTTGTTCACAACCTGTACAAAGAAATCCTTTGCATCTCCGCAAATTGGAAATTCTACATGAAGTGTGGTTTTCTTCAATTCTGCCGGGTCAATATCAACCATAATAACTTCAGCTTCTCTAGCCCACGTCTGCCAATTATAGCCGACCTGGCGAATAGACAGCCTGTTCCCAACTGCAAGTACAAGATCCGCATTCTGCACAGCAAAGTTTCCTGCTCGGTCTCCCATAATACCGCCACGCCCCACATACAGCGGATGAGCAGATTCAATCGCATCAATCGAATCCCAGCAGGTTACAACTGGAATTCCTAATAGTTCAACGGCTTTTCTAAATTCATCATATCCACCTGACAGACGAATTCCATTTCCCGCATATAATACTGGCCTCTTGGAATTACAAATTTTATCAAGAACCACGTCAATCACTTCTGATGGAATTGTTTCTGCCACTTCAACCATTTCTTTTTCTGGATCAAATCCAATCAATTCATCAGTCTCAATTGTGCAGCCCTGATAGTTCACTGGAATATCTATCCATGAAGGACCTTTTCTTCCTGACATTGCCATGTAGTATGCTTTTTCTAATGCATAACGTATATCTTTTGGGTCTTCAATCATAGTGGAATATTTGCACATGCAGTTAATCGATTTCGTAATATCAAATTCCTGGTCTCCCACTGCGCGAAGCGGAAGCCCGTCTGTAAACTGTTCCATATAACGTGCGGTTGTGTCATAACGTACCTGCCCGGAAATAACAAGCATAGGTATGGAATCCAGCCAACCTCCCACTACACCGGTAATTGCATTGGTTCCTCCCGGTCCTGTTGTTACACAAAGTGCCGCAATTTTATTATTTATACGTCCATAAGCTTCAGCTGCAATTGCACTTGCCTGTTCGTGATGACTATATGTACAATGAATGCCTTCTTTATGACCAATTGCATCATTCAAATGCATGGCGCCACCACCAGTAATCATGAAGCAGTCTGTAATCCCTTTTGATACAAGAAAATCTGCAACATAATCTGCTAATCTCTGTTTCATTTTGTAATCCTCCTATAATTAGAGAGTAATCGCCTCTTTGATTGTTTTTGCCATATAGTCAATCATCTCATCTGTCATTCCCGGATATACACCTACCCAGAATGTATCATTCATAATACGGTCTGTATTCTCCAAATTTCCTACAACACGGTATCCCTCACCAGTTGCACGCATTTCATCAAAACATGGATGCTTGATCAGATTCCCTGCAAAGAGCATTCTGGTCTGTACTCCACGGTCTTCCACATACTGAACGACTTTGTTTCTGTCTATGCCTTCTTTACATGTGATCAGGAAGCCAAACCAGCTCGGAGAAGCATTTTCACATGCCTCTGGCAAAATCAATTTATCTTCAACACCTGCAAGAGCTGCTTTCAAACGTGTAAAGTTCTGTTTTCTGCGTTCTACAAAAGTAGGGAACTTCTCTAATTGCGCACAACCAATAGCAGCCTGCATATCTGTTGCTTTCAGATTGTAGCCAAAGTGGGAATATACATACTTGTGGTCATACCCAAGCGGAAGCTCACCATACTGTCTATCAAAACGATGTCTGCACAGGTTGTCCTGTCCAGAACCACAAACACAGTCACGTCCCCAGTCACGGAAAGAACGAATACACTTATTTAGTAATGAATTGTTTGTGTATACAGCTCCACCTTCTCCCATTGTCATATGATGAGGCGGATAAAAACTGGAAGTTCCGATATCACCAATTGTTCCGGTGAACTTTTCCACTCCGTCAATGGTGTACTTAGAGCCAAGGGCATCACAGTTATCTTCAATCAACCACAAATTATGTCTGTCACAGAATTCACGGACACTCTTCAAATCAAACGGATTACCTAAAGTATGTGCAATCATGACTGCCTTTGTTTTCTCGGAATAAGCCTCTTCCAACAAATTCACATCAATATTATATTGCGGAATTGTTACATCTACAAATACCGGAATCGCACCATACTGAATTATCGGTGTAACTGTTGTCGGGAAACCTGCTGCAACAGTAATGACTTCATCTCCTCGTTTTACCATCCGCTCTCCGAGAAGTGGAGAAGTCAGTGCCATAAATGCATTTAAATTTGCAGAGGAACCTGAATTCACTAATGAGCAATAACGAACACCTAAATATTCCCCCAATTTTTTTTCAAACTCATCTGTATATCTTCCTGAAGTCAGCCAGAATTCTAAAGAACTGTCTACCAGATTTATCATCTCTGCACTGTCATATACACGAGAGGCATAGGAAATTCTATCTCCCTCTTCAAATACTTTTTTCTGATTGTGATAAGTGTCACAATATTCTTTTACCAGACTGAGGATTTCTTCCTTTGCTTGTTGTTCTGTTTTGTTTTCAAACATTATTTTTTCTCCTTTGTTCCCAAGTTCTTAATTTTCTTCAAAAAAGTCTTTTATCTGTTTGTCCATGCATTCTGCAACATTTCCTTTTTGCAGATATGTTTTTGACCACTCAATTGTTTTCTCAATTGCTTTCTCGATATGCCACCTCGGATTCCAATCGAATACATATTTCACTTTTGAACAATCCAGTTTTAGGAAATTTGCTTCATGCGGTCCACCCACAAATTTATTTTCCCAACGAGCATTTCCGCCCCATTTCTTACAGAAAATGTTAACCAATTGTCCTGTTGTTACACAGTCACAGTCATCAGGCCCCACATTATAGAATCCGGCATAAGAAGCATCTTCATATTGTTTCTGTGCAATCATCAAATACATTTTTAGCGGTTCCAACACATGTTGATATGGACGAGTAGAATGAGGATTTCTTACAATAATTGCCTCGTTCTTCTCCATTGCCCGTACACAATCTGGAATAATCCGGTCATTCGCAAAATCTCCACCTCCAATTACATTACCCGCTCTTGCCGTAGACACGGCAACTCCCATTTCCTGGAAGAAGGAGTTAATATAACTGTGTGTTACCAATTCTGAACAAGACTTACTATTAGAATACGGGTCATATCCATCTAGTGGATCAATTTCCCTGTATCCCCATTCCCATTCCTTATTGTGATATACTTTGTCTGTTGTTACATTTAAAAATGACTTTACACACGGGTGCAGTCGAACACATTCACAAATATTCACTGTCCCCATGACATTTGTTTCATAGGTATACACAGGGTCTTTGTAAGAATCTCTTACGATTGGTTGTGCAGCCAAATGTAATACGATTTCCGGTTGTGTCTCTATAAAGACCTTTTTCAGATGTTCGAGATCACGGATATCCCCAATTACGGAATGCATTTCACTACCTATACCACATACCTCAAATAAACTCGGAGTGGTTGGTGGTTCCAAAGAATACCCTATAACATCAGCTCCCGCATTTACCAAAATCTTACATAACCAGGAACCTTTAAATCCTGTATGCCCTGTCACAAGTACTTTTTTACCTCTATAAAATTCCATGTTCATAATTTACTCCCACACCTTCCACGGAGCATTTCCAGATGCCCAATATTCCTCCAACATTTCTTTTTCACGCTGTGTATCCATGCACTGCCAAAATCCATTATGTTTATAGGCATTCAGCTGTCCCTCAGCAGAAAGTCGCTGCAATGGTTCTTTCTCAAACACAGTAGAATCTCCTTCAATGTAGTCAAACACTTCCGGCTCAAGCACCATGTATCCTGCACTAATCCGACTGCCGTCTGCACTAGATTTTTCGCGGAATGCAGTGATATCTCTGCTTTCCTTATCAATGTCAAGTACACCAAAACGTTGTCCCACGTGAACTGCTGTCAAGGTAGCCAATTGTCCTTTTTCCTGATGGAACTTCAACAGTGCATTCATATCAATATCTGCCACGCCATCCCCATATGTCATCATAAATGGTTCATTTCCCACATACTTCTGAATCCGTTTGATACGGCCGCCAGTCATAGTCTGTAACCCGGTATCAACCAACGTAACTTTCCATGGCTCAGATACATTATTGTGAATAATCATCTTATTCTCGCATCCGAAATCGAATGTAACATCGCCGTTATATAGATAATAATCTGCAAAATATTCTTTGATCATATGTTGTTTGTATCCGCAACAAATAATAAACTCATTAAATCCATAATGAGAATATTCCTTCATAATGTGCCACAAAATTGGTTTTTCCCCAATTTCAATCATCGGCTTTGGTCTCAAATGACTTTCCTCGCTGATTCGTGTTCCGAATCCTCCTGCTAAAATAACAACTTTCATAGTCTTTTCCTCCGTACACTTACTTATTTTTCTTAAGTTGATACCTTAAAAAATTTATATATACCCTTTTATTCTATTCATTGAATTACAACATATTGTAGCATATTTTGACACAAATTACTAGTTTTAGAAAGTTCAAACAAAAAACACATCCCTTCTTGCTACCCTTGCAATACACCTATAAATCAGCCAATCATTGCACAAATACAATATGATAATCTTAAAAATCCAGTTTTAAACAAATTTGAAAATACAAATGTACCTTTTCTGTATACACCCGATGCATCATCCCATGAAACAAGACAGTATTCATCATCCTCCTCACACTTAAGGTACTGTATTTTTTACAACTGGAATACGCTTCATAACCAATACAATCATCACGCAAATCACATATATACAAATAGGACTTATGAACCTCCATGTATAAGAATATGGATCTAACATTGTTATCTTTTCTAATTTACGATATACAATCATGTGCATCAAATATATGCCATATCCGCTTCCCGCAATCTTGGAAATCCAACTCCTGGTTTTTTCATACTTTATTATCTCATTCCACGGTATATACCTCACAAAAACAAAAACTGCACATGCAAAAAAAACAGTAGGAAAATTCAAATATCCCCAAAACGTAGTATCTAATGATGCATTTTTTACCGACCAAATTACTGTTGCCCCATAACGAATTCCAGCCCCGATAATTCCTAATATATATATTCTAATTCTTTGCTTCTTATTGATTTCTGATGTAGACAACAAGTATCCTAATACAACATATAACAAATATCCCCCTGCTGTCGGAAAAATAACTTCCCCGTTTATTGAAATATTTAATAATTTACAGCATACTGGATACACAGAATATATCAGGAATGCTACTGAAGCCATATATTTTAATATCTTTCGGTTATCTTTTATCAAAGATACAACCGGAATAGAAAGATAAACCATAAAAAGAGGAATAAAAAACCAATAGACTCCTTCGGCAGTTGTATTATTAAACAAATCAACTATCGTCCCTACATTCCATTCCCATTGTATCTCCCTTTCGTATAGTTTAATCACCAAACTAATTAACGTCCATACTACAAATGGTATTACGGTTTTTTGAATTCTTTTTATAAAAAAAATGTATGTAGAGTATTTTTCTCTGTAGCCCAACAACATTGCTCCTGATATCATAAAGAAAATCGGCACTGCCCAATATGCCAGTGTCTCTATCACCATACTTTCTTTCCACGCCCTTGTGTTTTCATATAAATGAACAATGCCATTGCAATGCATAAATATAACCCCTAGGCATGCCGCAATATTTAAGATATCAATGTACTCATAGTGTCTCTTTTTCATAGTGTTTCTTTCTCATCCCCTACTTTCTCTAATTTTTAATAATGCTTTTTACAATGTCAGACACAAAGTCTTCTTTTAACACCAACAAAACAACTCCATATACTCCCAAAAATAAAACGGCCGACACACACAATGTCCCTAACACACTCATCGATATTTTATTCTGAAATATCACTCCAGCTATAGATGCAAAAAGAATTGCAAAAACTATTTTCCAAACTTGAATACGTTTTACCATTTCCCACAACTGCTTTCTCAAATACATACACTGAATAATCAGCACCAGCATTTCTGCCATAGTTGTTGAAAACGCAGCCCCTGCTGCTCCAAACTTTGGAATCAATATCAAATTTAATAAAAAATCTAAAATAGCACCTGCCGTCACTGAACAAACCACATGATTCTCTCTTCTTAAAGGCGTCAAAATTTGAATTCCTGTTATATTGGACAACCCTATAAATAGCACTGTTGGCATTAAGATAATCATAGATGCTGTTGCCGGCAAAAAGGACTCACCTGCAAGAAATAATATGGATTCTTTTGCATACAGAATAAAGTAGACCATCATTGGCACAGACACTATCAGTACAAATTGAAATGCTTTTGTTACCATCCTCTGAAATTCCTGTTTCTTTTCCTGTTGGATGTAGTAGGAAAGTCTCGGTAGTAATACTGTTCCCAACGAAGTTACACAAGTAACAAGAACTGTCTTTACCTTTATCCCTGCATTGTAATAGCCAACTTCGACATCCCCTTTCATGAAACCAAGCATCACTAGATCCAAATTCAAATACACGCTCGTCGCAACAGAAAGTAAGAAGAATGTTATAATTCCTTTTCTATGTCGCTGTAAATTATATTTTCCCTGCTTTTTAAATGTAACAAACCTGCGCAGCCGCAAGAAATTAAGAACATACGAACCAAAACTCCCTATCACATAGACTGCTCCATAGATCACATAATCTTCCGGTTTTTTAACAAGCAAAAACATAAGAATGAGACCTATAATTTTAAACAAGACTGCACAGACAGTAATATAAGAGTACTGCTCTAAAGCACTATAAAACCATTGCACCCCAATTGTCGTCAGACCAATACTGGCTCCTATAACAATAAGCAGTTCTTTTTGTCCCTTAAACTGTGGAACTACAAATAGAAAAAGAAAAAAAACTCCATACGTAATTGCTGTTGTAATTCCGCTGATAATCAGAAGTTCCTGTACTGTCCGTGAAAGTTCTTCTTTATTATCTCTCACTCTTGCGCACTCGCGAATCCCATAAGTCGGAATTCCCAATGTTGCAAACATTGTAAAATAAGAAACAACGGATGTCGCAAATGCCACTTTTCCACTTCCCTCTACAAGAAGAACTCTTGATATGTACGGAAATGTAATCAGCGGAAATAAAATGGACGAGACCGTCAAAATAGCATTCATAATGAAATTAAATTTTACTGTTCTGATTCTCATTTATTGTTCTTTTTCTCCTTACTCTTTGAAAAACGAAATTTCTCAAACTTCCATTTTTCATTAATATATACAGTGAATCCACCTCTGAATTTCACCTTCATTGTAACAAAAAACCAATACATAAGTGCAAGCAAAATCAGTGTTGTCACAAAAGTCTGGCTAACTCCCTGCAAATAGAAGTATCCATCGATTGGATGAAATACAATCGTATAAACTATGTAAGAATACAATACTAACCAAAATCCCGTATTCTTAAAAGTTCTATATTTTAATTTGTTGTAAAAAACACTCATTGTTCCTGCCATCACTCCCTGCAGGATCATCGCTCCGATATACCCAAAATCATAGATCCATCTGCGGTATGCCGTATAAATATTTCCAACCATGACATCCCCATAATATCTAAATTCCAAGTGAATCGGATAAAATTTATCTAAGTTCAATAAGCCTAAATTATATAATTTTAAATTTAAGTTATAAAAAGTTTCTTTTCCAAAGATTTCTGAAGCTGCCGGTGGATGTTTGAAAAACTGATTCAAACACTCAATAGAACAGCCACAGTAAAAGGTAATATACTCCAGCAATCCTTTTGTGTTAATTCTTCCTACGAGGCTGGCACTTAAATAGAAAAGAACTAATCCTCCACAAGCGGCAATTGCTAATATTCCAATTGTTTTGATAGAGATATATGCTTTCCCGGTATGGTATGACCAAATCAAAAAGTAAATAACAATTCCTCCAACTAGAATTTGAAGCATCTGTAATCTGTCTGAGACTAAAAATCCATTACAGAGATGCAGCAAAACCGGAAGAAGACACGCTCCTAACTTTAAAGCTTTTTCTTTTGTCATTCTTCTCCCTGTTGCAACAAGATTATTGACAAAAATATACAAGAAAATATACGCGCATAACATAGCGATTCGCTCTACCTGTCCGAGCCACCATGGCAATGATTCTTTTAAAGTAACTGAAGTTACTTCTTTAAAAATATTAAGTGCTTGCGAAAGTGTGTTGAATTTTCCATTTCTGCTTGCAATTTCAATCATATTGAAATACAACAATGCAATATAAACCGCACAAAATGCACTTGCAGCTATAATTTTCCACCATGGAAGATCAATTTCTTTTACTGCGATTTTTTTTCTGGTGCCCTCGTATCTTTTCTTATATTTCCTGTCAATCGCAACACCAATCACAACAAATTCCGCTGCTCCGATTAAAAGCACAAAAAATGTCATTGGAATCATAGAAATTCCCCATCGTTCTACATTAAATAATGCACATCCCACACTCACTATGTACGCCAACAAAAATAGCAGCGCCGGAGTAAATATGTCTTTATTCACTTTTACATAGAGTATTCCATATAAGACTACTAAGAGTCCAAATAATAAATAAATCAACATAGGTTCTTATTTCCTCCTATTCTAAGTTCTCTATCTCTCTCAGAACTTTTCGCAACATCTCTCCTTTTCGCAATTTTTCTCCCATAGCAGACACGTTCTGAAGCATCTCGTCATATGTTTTCCCGGTAAGCGCAGCCAGTTTCTCTGGAATCTCTCTTAGAGACCCCACCTGTATTCCCAAGTGATTCTCTCTAATAAATTCTGCTATCGCTGCTTTCTCCCATACAATAACCGGAAGCTTACTTGCCAAATATAGTGATGTTTTATGCGGATTATTGTACTGCATATATTGCCCAAATTCTCCGCCACACTCGTCAATACTTTTTCCATCCCACACAAGTCCAAATTTCCCGTGCAATACACGCGGAAGGTCATCTGGAGGGAAAGAACCTTTGTAAGTAATATTGCCTGTTCCAATCGCCTCTGTGTTCAGATTTGGGCCATATAAGCGAAAGTCTGCATTCACCTGATCCAGCTGATACACATATCCCGCTTTTTCTTCCGACAAGTTCCCTGCAATAATAACTGCATTTTGATTCTCTTTTGTTTCGGCTTTTTGGATACTTTCCGCTTCCACCAGATAATCAAATATCTCAAGAGCATGTATTCTCGTATCCAACCCTACTTTTTTGAGATATCCGATCATCTTTTTGTTATGAGCGATGACATCATCTGCCAGACACAGAAATGTCTTTTCTGCATGCTGATACCATTCTTTTTGCTTTTTATCTTGTGTCCTAAGACTTTCTATATCATGAATCAAGATAATAATCTTTACTTTTTTTCTTTTTAACTGTTTGATATATCTAAGCGCCAACATTGCAACCTTTGGATACATCTCCAATGGATACTGGATCAAAATCTGATCTTCTTCCTTAACTGTTTTTGTAACCTTCCTCCAGTCTTTCATCAGAACCAATCCCATCCGGATCCGCTCTGCATAACTTACATTCTCCTTTACGACCGGAGGGCTGACACGCAGAGGATTCCATCCTTCTTTGATCAGTGTATCTGCCACGTCATTTCTTGCTTTAGAACCTGCATGCTGTTCGTTTAATCCCTTTTCTACAATACAATATTTTTTCACACTGATACTCCCCATATCTTAAAATTTCTTTTTTAATTGCTCTATTTTTTTCTCCTGATGATTCAAGTCATATCCCGCACAGATGATCTCCTGCAGACGAGATTTTCTTTCTTTTCCCCGGCTTTCCAATATTGCATTTCTCCACAATCTAGTATCGCCAAGTTTCAAAAATTCCACAAGATCTGAAAGCTTTGTCTCCTCACTGATCTGATCTGAGAGAAAACACGGAAGACCTGCTGCCTGAGCTTCGACTGCAACAATCGGCAGACCTTCATAAAAGGACGGCAACAAAAAGCAATCTGCCGCCTGCATCAGTCTTCGAACATCTTTTCTGACTCCCAGAAATTTTACTTTGTCGGCAACCCTTTTTTGTGCTGCATAATTTTTTATTTCTTGTTCCAGTTCTCCTGTTCCGACATATAAAAGTACACAGTCTTTTTCTTCCTCCAGACAGCTGCTGAAAATATCGATCACACCTTTCGGATTTTTTTGATGTGCAATTCTCCCCACATGGCAGATTACAAAGTTCTCTTTGATCCCCAATTCTTGCCTGACTTCTTCCCGAACGATTGGATCATATGCATATGTTTCTGCTTCAATCGCATTTGGCATGATCAATACATCTTTGTGCTCCATAATTCTTTGTCCAAACATAAAACTTCCCGCAAGCTTTGAGCAGGCGACAAATTGTTTTGCAATACCATTGAGAAACGGTCTGCAAATTTTATGAAGTCTTTCATTATCTGCTGCCCCATTATGACTGTGAATCACAATCTTTCTTCTGTGGATCCATGGAATGATCAAAGTAAAGACAGCACCTGCATTCAAAATATTTCCATATACCGTCTGATACTCTGGATGTTCCCTTAGCAACTTTCTAAATTGCTTCCACTGTTTTAACAATCCCTGACTTTTGGCTCCAATATAATAAATCCTAGAGCCATAACTTTTCAACTCCTCTTCATATGCAACTCCCGGAAAATCTGTGACAAAATCCAGGACGATTTCCGGCGCAAGCTCTTTTGTCAGATTCCGCAGATAAGTCTCAATTCCTCCTGGATTATCTGACATTCCATATACCAATACTCTTTGCTTTTCACTCATCTTAACGCCCTGCCTTCACTTTGGAATAAAAAATCGGAAATTGATTTCTGGCAATATGAATTGCTCTTGCAAAACTCAGACAGAGAAATCTACTTTTTGTCCTCAGGATCCGTAACGCAATTTTTAACATTCTGCTGTCAGATGCCTTGGCATCCATCACTAAGTCCAAAAATAATGGATCTACAAATAACTTCCTACACCAGTCTTTTCGATCCCGATGCGACATCCCTGAACGTGGATCGCAGTTTCTCTCCATGGCAGATAAAATATACCTTCCATACAGGCTCCCAAGAATCTGTCTGTTTTCTTCTGTATCTGCTTTCCAGTAAGTGCATTGCTCATACAACTTCTGAATCCGCTTCCGCAAAAAATGATAGTAATCTGGAACAAATTCATTTGTCAGGCTGCCGTTCACTCTCTTTGCATAGTGATAAGGGGCAAAATCCAACAAGTTCATACTGTCTATCTCCATACAAAATTCAATATTAAAACAGATATCCTCTATAAACTTTGCATCTTTATAGTCGTCAAAAGTAACCCCCAGCTTCTTCAGGTATTGAAGATCATATACCTTATTCCACGGATATCCATACAGTGTCTCTCTCTCCATATAAATCAACTGCTGGTGAATCTGTTCTGGATCTGTTAGATACATTTCTTCAGGAACCCTGATTTCATTGTAAGAAAAATTCCCCTGCCGGTCATAATATTCCACAACAATTCCAAACAGTACAAGCTTTGCCCGGTTCTTCTGCAGCGATTGATATACTTTCTCAAGCAGGTCTTCATCGACCGTATCATCTGCATCTGCAAACCACAGATATTCTCCATCGGCCTCTTGGATCCCTCGGTTTCTCGCCTCGCTGACCCCACAATTCTTTGGCTGTTCAATTAAGCGGATTCTGGAATCTTTTGTTGCGGCTTCTCTTACAATCTCTTTTGTACGGTCCGGAGAACCATCTTCTACCACAATACATTCCCAATCTGAAAAAGTCTGCTTTCCAATGGATGCTAACGTGTCTGCAATATATTTCTCGGCTTTATATGCCGGCATTACAATACTAAAAAATGGTTTCATACTTACTTCTCTGTCAACTCCCTAATCAACTCTACAATCTTCTTATAAGACTCTGGTCTGTCAAACTGCTCTTCAGCAATCTTTCTCGCTTGTTTTCCCATTTCTTCCCGCACATCTTCATTCTCGTAGAGTTTCTCGATCGCATCTGCCAGAACTTCTTCATCTTCCGGCATAATATTGACTCCAAATCCATCTGTCTCTACTTTCTTTCGGAACTCCGGACTCATGCAAGTATTGATCATCGGATGTCCGGAAGCAAGGTAATCACCGATTTTTGTGACGATACTCTGCGGTGCTTTCTTTACAAACGAATTGACAACAATGTCTGACTTTGCAAGATATGCCGCCATCTTTTCGTATGGCATATAGCCGACAAACTCTACATTTTTGCAGTGATGCTCTTTAGCCAGCTGCTCCAATTCTTCTTTCAGCGGGCCTCCGCCTAGAATTTTGATCTTGATATTCAGCCTTCTTCTTCGGATCAATTCTTCTCCGGTCAGAACAAGTGTCCGGATATCATAACTTGTTCCGATCGTTCCCGCATAAGTCACCCAGAATTCGTCCTCTTCTTTTTCGATCTCCGGACTGTATTTTTCCACACCTGCATCAAACTCTTTGATTTCATTGCCGACATAAACGGTCACTTTTGGAACATCCAACTTCTGGTTTTTTAACGGGCGATCCCGGTATTCATCAGAAGTTCCCACGATTCCCGATACAAGCGAATATACTTTCTCCGCATCTCTCTGCAGCGGATGAAAGATCATGCTGCTCACAACCGGAATATCCAATACCATACGCATCGCTTCCGGCCAAAGATCATTGACATCCGGCACAAATGGAATTCCTTTTTTCTTTGCATAAGATGCTGCAGCAAGCGCCACATCGTTTGGAGGAATCTCACAGTAGATCAGGTCGTAGTCTCCTTCCTTCTCTAAAAGTGCTGTCAGATTCTTTGCCGCAACTCTGTGACTATACACCCTTTTAAGATCAATGTTTTTCTTGTATCCCGGTTCATAGATAAATTTTAAATGAAATTTATATTTTGTTTTCTGTATTTCGGAAATATTTCTCTGTGCCTTTTCCCAATGCTGAAACGTTGTCGTAATCAGATCGACCTCATATCCGGCATCCACAAGGAACTCTGATAAAAACTTAAACCTCGTGTATCCCTTCTCATTGTTCAGCTTCACTCCCATTGTAATCACTGCAATTTTCTTCATATTTCTGCTCCAATAAACTTTATTTTATTACTGCCATTGCTGTCCGCAGCATAATCTTCATATCACTGAAAAATCCAAATGTCTCTATGTACTTCAAATTGTATTTCATCTTTTCCGGAAGAATATAGTTGAGATAAATCTCATCTACATCTGTGATTCCTTTTGCCCGATAGGCATCAATGATTTCATCTTCATCTTTATATTCAATACTCGTATTCGATGTGATTCCTGCCGGAAGAAGAAGCGTCGCCTGCATCTCATCCGTATAGCAGTCCACATATTTTTTCACTTCCGGTCTTGTCCCTACAAAAGTCATATCCCCTGTCAAAATGTTAAACAACTGTGGAAGCTCATCCAAGCGCAGTTTGCGCAGTTTCTGTCCGACCTTTGTGATTCTGCTGTCACTCTTTTCCGTGACAAGAGGTCCTTTTTTATCGGCTCCTGTCACCATTGTACGAAACTTAAAAATACGATATGGTTTGCCATAACTAGTGATTCTTTCCTGACGGTAGAATACCGGTCCTTTGCTGTCTATTTTGATCCAACATGCAATAAAAATCATGACTGGGGACAATAAAATCATAAAAATAAAAGCAAGAAACACATCTGCTATGCGCTTGATGCGCAGGGCAGACTTTTTCTTGCTCAAAATTTTATAATATTTCTTTACCTCATCATTTCTCATCTTTTCTGGTAATTCCGACCAACTCTTTAGCATAATCCGTGTTCCCTCAATAACCTCTGAAAAGTATCTATTACATATTGCTGCTGTTCATCTGTTAGACAAGAATGCAGCGGAAGTGAAATTTCATTTTCGTACATTCTGTAAGCATTTGGAAAATCCTCGATGGCAAATCCCATATTTTTGTATGCGGTCAAAAGCGGAAGTGGTTTGTAATGTACGTTTGCCGCAATTTCTGCTTTTGCCAGTTCCTGGATGATCTGATTGCATTCTTCCCTCTGTTTGCCATTCAGCCGCACAAGATACAGATGTCCATTTGACTGGCTTCCTTCTCCATAATGGTTAAGCACCTGCACTTGATATGGACGAAAAGCCTCATCGTATCTCTCGATCAACTGCCTTCTTCTCTGTAATATTTTCGCATAACGCTTCATCTGCGCAAGTCCGATAGATGCCGTAATATCTGTCATATTCGCTTTATAGTACGGTGCAACAATGTCGTATTCCCATCCCCCTGCTTTCATCTTCGCCAAAGCATCTTTTGATTGCCCATGCAGTGTCAGCAACATATACTCTTTGTATAACGCTTCATCTTCTTCAGGCGTCAAAGACTTCCATGTCACAGCGCCTCCCTCCGCAGTTGTAAGGTTTTTCACTGCATGAAACGAAAAACAGGTAATATCTGCAATCTGTCCACACTTTTTCCCTTCACGCTCTGCGCCGAAAGCATGTGCTGCATCTGCAAGAATCAAGATTCTTCCCAGCTTCTCCTGTCTTTCGGATGACGGCTGAAACAATCCTTTCTTCTCTTCTACAATTTCAAACAGTCTGTCATAATACGGATAAATAATCCCTGCAAGATCAATCGTAAGAATTGCCTTCGTCTTCTCTGTGATAGCTTCCCGTACTTTCTCCGGATCCATATCGATGGAATCCGGCATCGTATCTACCAGCACAGGGGTTGCCCCCACATGGCAGATGACGCTACAGGTCGCTGTAAATGTATATGCTGAGGTGATCACCTCATCTCCCGGTCCGATTCCCATCGCCCGCAATGTCATCTCCATACAGGTTGTTGCAGAACTTAAACATGCCGCTTTAGTCGTTCCACAAAACTGTGCGATTTCCTGCTCAAACTTTTTTGTCTTCGGTCCTGTTGTAATCCATCCACTTTTTAAAGTATCGATCACCTCTGCAATTTCTTCCTCTGTAATATCCGGGGGCGAAAATTCTACTCTCATACTTACCTCTCTCCATGTTCTCTATTTAAAAATTCACTCGGAAGTGTTGAGCGCGTATCTGAAAAATCTTTCATCAATTCACTCGCGATCTTCCTGTCTCTCTCCACATCTTCCTGTCTGATATGATAGGTTGGAACGATTTTGTGGACAATCTCTTTCATTCCCTCTTCTTCTGCGTAAGCTGCCCGGTACAAGTCTTCCAGGTCTTTCAGAAATTGATCTTCATCAAAATCAATCGGTTTTCCAATATGAATCAACTCATTCGCAGTACTTTGCAGACCTTCCTCGCTCATCAATAATTCTTCATAAAGCTTTTCTCCAGGTCTAAGTCCTGTAAATTTAATCTCAATATCTTCTCCTACCGTGTATCCGGATAAACGAATCAGATTTTTTGCCAGATCCAGAATTTTCACCGGCTCTCCCATATCCAGCACAAAGATCTCTCCTCCCTTTGCACTTGCTCCAGCCTGGAGCACAAGAGATACCGCCTCCGGAATTGTCATAAAATATCTGATAATATCCGGATGCGTAATCGTTACCGGTCCGCCTGCTGCAATCTGCTTTTTGAAAAGTGGGATGACACTTCCATTGCTTCCAAGCACGTTTCCAAAACGTACTGCCACATATTCCGTCTTGCATCTGTGGCTGAAGGTCTGTATGATCATCTCACACATCCTTTTAGAAGCTCCCATGATATTTGTCGGATTGACTGCCTTATCTGTGGAGATCAGAACAAACTTCTCAACTCCGTACCTATCTGCCGCAAGTGCAGTCTTATATGTTCCAAATACATTGTTTTTAATCGCCTCGTTCGGACTGTCTTCCATCAGCGGTACATGCTTATGCGCAGCTGCATGATAGACAATATCCGGTCTGTATTTTGCAAAAACACTGTTGATTTTTCTACTGTTTCGCACAGAACCAATCAAAACAACCAAATCCAGATCAGGGTATTTATGCTTCAGTTCCTGTTGGATATCGTATGCATTATTTTCATAGATATCAAAAATGATCAGTCTCTTTACTCCATTTGCTGCAATCTGACGGCACAGCTCACTTCCGATGCTTCCGCCTCCTCCAGTGACAAGGACAACTTTATCATACACATATCTTCCTATGGTCTCTGTCTTGATATCGATCGGTTCTCTGCCAAGTAAGTCTTCAATTTCCACATTGCGAAGCTTCTGAACGCTGACATCCCCATTCACAAGCTGATATACCCCAGGAAGAATCTTCAGATCTGCATCGGTATTCTTACAAATTCCAAGGATCGCCTGGATCTCTTTCTTTTTGGCACTTGGCATTGCCAAAATAATCTCATTAATCTTATATTTTTCTACATTTTCCAGAATTTTATCTCTGCCACCCACTACTTTTACACCGTGGATATAAGTTCCGGCTTTTCTCGGATCGTCATCGATGATACAGCAAATCTTTGCATCGAGCTGTTTACTCATTTCAAGTTCCTTCATCACAACATTGCACGCCTCTCCCGCACCGACGATCATCGTGCGCCACACGTTCTCACTATGAACACTGCTTCGATAGATCATTCTGACAAATCGATAGGAAAATCTGCCAATACAAGTGCATAAGAACAGACCAATAGTGTAAATCACAAAGTAACTTCTGTAGATTTCTTTGTAAGTCAGAAAATAGGCTGCCGCATTAAAAAGAAAGGAACCTATACATGCCTCTCCAATATAGAGGAGCTCTTTCGCACTTGCAAATCTCCAAAGACTTCGATAAAGCCTGCATACGGTAAAAATCCCGATTGTCACGATCGTATTGGGAATCATCATACTTCGAACCGACTCCCAATATTCCACCGGAACTGCTGACAGTTCGAAGCGGACAAGCAATGCCGCAACGGAACACAGGTTAATAAAACATACATCTAAAATCACTAATGCAATCTGGTAGATTGCCGATAAATCCCATTTTTTTAAAAACTCTCTCATTTGCCCTTATCTCACTCTTTTCTCTATTGTGCAATCTCGGAGCCTTCCAACGTCTCCCCGTTTTCTACACGGTCGATCAACGACCGAATTGTATCAATGGATGCCTGATCCGGCTGCATCACATAAAGCGGACCCCCTCCATAAGAGAAGCAAACCTGCTCATCTCCTGTTCCTGCGGCAGCCACAGAATAAATATTCCATGCTTTCCCCTGGGTGAGCTGATCTTTGATCAAATCCTGAATCTGATCCTGAGACATATTCGTCTCTACATTTCCACTGACACTGTTGATAATACCGTTGGCATTGACCAGCATCGCCGGTGAGATCATCTTTTTGATCAGACCTGTGATCACTGCCTGCTGATTTTTTCCCCTCTGATTGTCTCCACCTTCGATATTCTGTCTTTCCCGCGAAAATGCCAGCGCCTGCTGCCCGTTAAAATGGTTTGTTCCCTGAGCAACATCCATGACAAGCCCTGAATCCGGACTAGTTGTAAATGCAAGCTCAGATTCTACGTCAACCCCGCCGAGCTGATCTACAATCTCGATCAAGGACGTAAAGTTTACACGCGCATAGAACGGAATCTCTGTATCATAAAGCTGTGATAACGTTCTCATGGAAGCATCTACTCCGTAGATTCCTGCATGCGTAAGCTTGTCTTTCTGTCCACCGCTGATTCCCGGTATCTCCACATAGTAATCACGTGGCGTTGTCGTCAAAAGAATCTGATGTGTCGTCGGATTGATTGTCGCAACAATATTCACATCGCTTCGACTGTTTGTCTCAATTGGTCCAAACACATCAATTCCACTGATAAATACACTGAAAGTATCTTTCTTCACCTCTACCTGAGCTGCTGTATTGTCCAGTTCTTTTTTGATACTGTGCTGATAAATGATCTTCACGTTCTCTGAATAATTCTCAAATGCTTCTTCCAGAATTCCGGTATATCCTTCATTATAAATAATCGCCTGTACCTGTCCATCGTGCAGTGCCTGCGCCTGCTCACTTAGACTTCCATACTCCACGGTCTGGATCTCTGTCCCCAGCTTTTCATTGATATCTGCAACTGCTGATCGGACATCGTCTCCACTCATCGCATACTGAACACCAAAGGTATACGATGCCGCATCTTCAATCTTCTCTGCTCCGTCGTCTGCCAGCACTGCAACTACCATATTATCTACTTTATAAGAACCACCTGAGATTTTACCCAGTGCTCCATTTGCCTTTCCTATATAATATGTCGCAAATAACAGTAGAATCATAATGAAAAAGCTAAAGATCTTTCCTCCGATATGCCTTCCTTTCTTCCGGAGCTGGGTTGCCAGCGTAATTCCAAAAAGAAGCAGTAATATCACAGCAATGATTCCGAGATATTCTATCGGCAGCATATCTAGAATAAATAACATGACCATAAATACTACTGAGACCAGTCCCTGCAGTCCTGCCAGAATCAGGCCAAGCACATCCTTTTTCTTACCTTTTCTTGCAGTTTCTTTTCGGTTTCCCGATGATTTTTTATTAGTTCCTGATCCTCTTCTATCTCCTGCCATGGATTTTGCCGGATTATAGTAAACTTCCTCCAGCTCCCTCCGGCTTTTTTCCGGTCTTCTATTTCCCTGTGGTTTTCTACTATCTTGCATCCTCCTGCTGTCCTGAGGCCTTCTTTGTGTTCTATGCTCTTTTGCGGGCATTTCTCTCTTTCCCATAATCCATCCTTTCTTCCAAATTTCCTTTTTTCGTCATCACTTTGTTTTCTTCTAACACATCTAATATCGTGTAATCTATTGCTATCCTATGAGGGTTTCTATCTAACCCCATATCCAAACGAGTATAGCATAAACTATAGTAAACTTCAAATTCTTTCCAAAAAGCTCAGACCTTGTACCTGCCTTTCATTTTTCCAAAAAAATGGTCTTCTTTTCGGTCTTAACCTCTCAGACTTCTCTATTCTGCCTCTACCGAAATAAACTGGAATGTTGTCACATCAAACAATCCCATATCTGTCAGTTTGAGCTCCGGGATCACTGCAAGTGACATAAAGCAAAGTGTCATGACCGGCTCGACTTCCCCACAGATTCCAAGTTCTGTATAGGCTTTCTCATGAATCTCTGTCAGTTTCTGGTCCACCCATTCCCCACTTCTGTCACTCATCAGTCCTGCGATCGGCATAGGCATTTCTTCGATGATTTTGCCTTCTTTTACAAGGACAATGCCGCCTTCCTGTTTGATCAGACTTTCTACCGCAAATGTAATCTCCTCATCACTGACACCGACTGCAATAATGTTATGGGAATCGTGGGCCACAGAAAGCGCCACCGCTCCTTCTTTGATCCCGTATCCTTTTAAGAAACCACATGCGACGTTTCCGGTTCCCTGATGTCTCTCCACAACCGCAATCTTCACGAGATCTTTTTGAGGATCCCGGATAAATTCTCCGTTTTCATCTACTTTGATCTCCTCAACTGTCTTCTTTGTGACAACACCGCCTGGCTGTATCTCAATGACATTTACCCGGTCCGACTTCAAGTGCATTTTTAATTTCTCTTTCGAAAAATCTTTGACGATCACACTTCCTCTGACTGGCGCAATATCTGCATACGATGTCTCCGGAAGATATCTGCCGTCTTCTGCGGTCAGTTTCCCGCCAATCCACACTTTTTCTGTCTCAAATTGTTCCAGATCCTTCATCAGAACAATATCCGCCTGATATCCAGGTGCAATCGCTCCCTTTTCACGCAGCCCAAAGCATTCTGCGGCATTTAATGTTGCCATACGGATTGCCGTAATCGCATCTATTCCCTCTTCGCGACAGATCCGCAAATGATTGTCCAGATGTCCCTCTTGCAGAATTGTCTTTGGCTGGCGGTCATCCGAGCATAGCAGACATCGTCTGCTGTTCTGTCCCGTTACCCCGCGAAGAAGCGTCCTCAGATTGTGACACGCAGATCCCTGTCTTAGCAAAATGTACATCCCTCTTGCCAGTCTGTCATTCATCTCTTCCACCGTAGAGCATTCATGATCTGCAAGAATCCTTGCCGCCGCATAAGCATTCAGCTCCTTGCCACTGATTCCAGGTCCATGTCCATCGATCACCTTTCCGGCCCGCTTTGCTACAAGCAGTTTCTCAAGGACACTATCGTCTGCCCCAATGACTCCCGGAAAATTCATAAATTCTCCAAGCCCCAGGATCCCCTCTCTCTGAATTGGCTCTTCCATCTCAGCTGCACCGATCACAGCACCTGCATGCTCAAATGGCGTCGCCGGAACACAAGACGGAACCACATACTGAATATCCAATGCAGTCCTCTCCGCTGCCTCCATCATATAATCCAGCCCTCGGATCCCACAGACGTTTACAATCTCATGTGGGTCCGCAATGATTGTTGTCGTTCCATGAGGTACTAAAAGCCGCCCGATCTCCTCCGGTGTAACATAAGAAGATTCAATATGAATATGACTGTCAATCAGACCCGGAACCGCATAAGAGCCTTCTGCATCCACAACATCTCGCCCTTCATATTCTCCAATTCCCGCAATCTTAGACCCACTGACTGCAATATCTCCGCTGATAATTTCTCCCGAAAATACATTTACCACTTTACAGTTTTTGATCACAAGATCCGCCGGAATCCTTCCTGCTGCTGTATCAATCAATTTTTTCAATTCTTGCTTGTCCATGTTTTCTTCCTTTTCTATCTATTTTGCTGTTTTTTGCATGCTTCTGCGTAAATTATAGCATATCCTTATTTCACCCTCAACCACTGGCAGACAACGGTTATTTCTTTTCACAACTACTTTTTACATATCTCTGATTTTTACTCTTCGGCGCATTCGGGATCGTCATTTGGATCTGCCCACTCTCAAGCGCCGGATTCAGATAATTTTTTCTCAGAGCATCTTTGGATTTCAAGTGAAGCAACTCTAAAATTTCATTCGCTGTATAAGGAATATCTTCTTCCATTGCTTCCAGGAGTTTCTTTACATATTTTGAAAGACTTTCCACCGGTTCCTTCGGTTCCTTTTTAATCTCATCCAGTGCAATCTCAATCTGTTCCAACATAAACTCAATAAAACCCGTAATGGTTCTCTCCATCTGGCAGATAGAAATCGCCTCATAATATCCTCCCTGCACCCTCTCCATCTGGGTTTCCAACGGAAGATAGGAAAAGAAAGGTCTCCACTTTGCCAAAATCGCTGTCTGCCACAACTGTGCCAGTCTGCTGTTACCGTCCGTAAATGGGTGAAGAAACAGGACTTCATAATGGAAGATGGAAGACAGAATCAGCGGATGGATTTTCCCCCTCTGACTTTCCATCCATGCAAAAAGCTCCTGCATCTGCCCCTCAATAAACCTCGCCGGCGGTGCCATAAAAAACTGATTGTGATTAAACACACCTTTTTCCGTCTGGCGAAATTCTCCGGATTCGCTTGCAATATCCTTCGTCAGAATTCCGTGAGCCTTCTTAAAGTCCGCAATACTATAAGTCTCCACTTCCTGCATGTATTCATAAACCGCGTACATGTTCTGAACTTCCCGGATCACTCTTTCACTCACCGATACCGGCCGACCCTCTACAATCTCCTTGATCTCCGGAACCGAAAGCTGATTCCCTTCCATCCTTAAAGAAGCGTGGATTGCACGAATTCTTCTTTCCCGGTTTGTTCCCGACATCCCTACTTTATAATATTCCATAATCCTTCCGGACTTCTCCGCAATCGATGCCACCAGCATTACTATTTTATCTGTAATTTCATATGGCGGATTGTAATTTCCCATAAAATCTCTCCTTTATCTTACATCTTTTCTTACACATTATCTTACATGTTTTTAAGTTTTCCTTTTGTAATATTATATGCGCTTTTTCTGTTTTTCTAATTCTGATTTTTCTCATAAACATAGATGTAATGTTACTTATTATTTCTATTTATCTTACATGTTTTAAGTTTATTTAGCACAAAAAATAACAGGTATCGTATTCCTGTATTTTGTTTCAAACACTTTTTATTCATCTATGTAAACCGCTGTAATCATTGGCATTTCCATCTTTTCTACTTCTTTTCAATGATGAGAAAATCTAACCTATTACTTTCATTAACTTTTTAAGAAAGCAAAAAAGCACCTCATCTTACGCACTTATCATACCACACTTCACCTCATCTGTCTAAGGCTAAAGAAACCTGTCACATGCCATTTACATCATACATACTTTTTAGCAGATTACTTTTATACCTTCATAGACGTTTCAAATTCAGCAGCAACATTGTGCAACAAATTTCAGACCATTTTGCAAAGCGACAATGTGAGTTTTCTTTCAGATCAGGCAGGTTTTTAAATCGACTTTTAGATAGTGCCTGCGCCTTTAAAATAATATCTGTATAATGCCTGTATAATGTCTGTGCGAAATTTTCGCAAAAAAACGCCCGGCAGAGACTCTCTCTTCTTTCAAAAAAGTTTTCCCACTTTCTTTTCAAAGAGTTTCTTTCTGCCAAGGCGTATTTTCTATGTTTTTTTGCCAAGTATATTTTCATCACGCTGTCAAACGCCGTATTTTGCGATATAAGCAATTTTATTGTTTCAGGCAAGACTTGTATGCCTACCATCATTAAAACCTCTTACATCGCATTCTATTGCATTGTTTTTTACTTAAATTCTACCTTTTCGAATCGATACTTCTGTTTCACCTCGGGATATTTTTCCCGGTCCACCTCACTCATAAACATCCCATAGGGTCTTGCACAGATCTTAAAAGGCGGATACATCGCCTGATAGATCACCAGCTTCTCTCCCGTCTCTGTGTGCTGGGCAAACGCAAGTACCTTATACAGATATTCTGCTGTGTGCTCTGATACCCATTCCCGCTTAAAGTGCTGTACAAGGTCCCCCTCTCTGATATCCCTCCGCACAGTTTCCTCCTCTTCCGGCTCCGGTTCTGTATCGAGTTCCATATATTCTTCCCGATCCAGCGAAACCGGGATTCCTGATTTTCCTACAATGTGAACCCCTCCATACCATGTCCCGGTGATCTGAAAAATGTCTCCAACTTGATATTCCGAAGTATATTCATCGTTTTTCTTAATAATCCTTACTCTGCTCATCCTTTTTCCTTTCATTGATTCTGACTGCGCTCGCAGTATAGAAACAGACAACCTTGTCATCCGGTTTATATATCGTATTTATGCTAGTATTATGCCATTATTCCCTGCCTGATACAAGACACTATTTTGATTCTACTTCTATTTTTAATTTTTTACAATTCCCCTCTTGACTGTACAGTTACTGTACATTTTACAATGTGCCATGTTGATCATAGAATCTATTCAACAAAGATTCTGTTGAATATTACCTCGTGTGATACAAAGTAAAAATACAGATTTAAAAAATATCGAACTATGAAAGGAGAATGAAATTGAGATGAAAACGATTTTAAAACATGTAAAATTCAAAAGCAAACAACTGGTAGCGCTGTTTTTTCTGATACTACTATCCGCTTTTGGTCAAATGCTATTACCCGCATTACTATCAAAAATGATTAGCTTAGGAGTGGTCACAGGAGAAAACAGAACCATTTGGATGTTCGCTGCAATTATGGCCGGGGTTGCCGTCTTTTCTTGTCTTATCAGCTTTGGATCCGTAAAAATTGCCTCCGGTATTTCCACCGGTTTTGCCGCACAGCTGCGAGACAAAGTTTTCTCTACTGTTCAAAGCTTTTCCGCAGCTGACTTGGATCAGTTTGGCACAGCCAGCTTAATCACCCGAAGCACATCCGACATCACAAATGTTCAAAACTTTTTGACATTGTTGCTCCGCGTAGGACTTCTCGCTCCTATGATGGCAATTGCAGGATTGATTTTCTCAGCATCTACAGGAGGAAAAGTTAGTTTCGTACTTCTATTTGCGATTCCTGTTTTATTGATTGTACTGACGATCATTATGATCTTTGCATCTCGTTATTCGATACGCCTGCGCCGCAAGCTCGACCATATCAATCATTTATTTTTAGAAACTTTAGAAGGCGTGCGTGTCATCAGAGCTTTTAACAAACAAAAAACAGAATGCGAACGATTTGAAAATTCTAACGAAGATTATGCTATGACCGCAATGACCGCCGGAAGAATTACAAGCATATTAATGCCGGCAATCAGTGTTATTTTCGGTGTCACAACTGCTGCAGTACTCGGAGTCGGATCCTATTATGTTGAACTAGGTTCCATGGAAGTCGGTTCTTTAGTAGCCAACAGTCAATACATTAGTATGGTTCTCACTTCGGTGATGATGTTATCCATGGTGATCATGATGTTTCCTACCAGTTATGCCTGCGCCAAACGCATTGCCGAAGTATTGAACACCAAAAGCACAATTGTAGATGGTTCCTTTCCTTTGGAACAAAGACCTTTGCGCTCCACTGTGGAATTCCGCAATGTGACATTTGCTTATCCGGGAGCAGATGAGCCAGTTTTAAAAGATATCAACTTTATTTCAAAGCCTGGTGAAATTACTGCAATTATCGGTGGTACAGGAAGAGGAAAGTCCAGCATTGTAAAGTTAATCCCAAGATTATACGACCCATTGTTTGGGGAAATCTTGATTGATGGCGTAAATATCAAAGATTATTCCTTAAAGGATCTGCGTTCTTTGATTGGATATGTGCCACAGAAAAACAAATTATTTTCCGGAAATATCGCAGAGAACTTAAACTTCGGAAATGAAAATGGAAATGAAAAAGATTGGAACGAAGCAGCAAAAATAGCCTGTGCAAATGAATTTATCGAAAAGAAGCAATCCGGATTTTTCGATCCAATCGCTCAGGGCGGAACGAATTTGTCCGGTGGTCAGCGCCAGCGAATGGCGATCGCCCGTGCTATTATGAAGAAACCGGAAATTTATGTTTTTGATGATAGTTTTTCAGCTTTAGATATGAAAACAGATCGTCAATTACGTCAAAACCTGAAAGAAAGTATTGGCGATGCCACTATGATTATTGTAGCGCAACGCATCAGTTCGATCTTGAACGCAGATCGTATTCTAGTGATTGATGATGGAAGGATTATAGGCAATGGCACACACAAAGAATTATTAGAAAGCTGTTCTTTATATAGAGAAATTGCCGAAATCCAATTAGGAAAGGAGAATTTATAGTATGGGGAACTTTAAAACTTTTCAAAGATTATTCTCTTATCTAAAAGAGCACCGCCTGAAACTTCTTTTCGTAATCCTATCAGCTATCATCAGCACAGGATTTATGGTTCTTGCTCCATTTTTGATTGGAAAAGTGACAACAACCTTATTTGCAAGTGTTACAGATGGTGTATTTTACTGGAACACCATTCTCTCCCTATTAGTAAGTTTAGTTGCTTTATATTTCATATCACAACTATTTACTTTTTTACAAGGTTTCATAATGTCTAAAGTTACTGCTAAAGTGATGCAAACACTTCGCCGGGAGATCGACGAAAAAATGCACAGAATCAAATTGAATTATTACGATACCCATACCCATGGTGATATTCTGAGCATCATTACCAATGACGTAGATACCATCAACAACACACTTAGCCAGAATTTAACTTCTATTGTTACTCAGGTCACTACCGCCATCGGTGTTTTACTAATGATGATTGCCATCAGTCCTACTTTATCGATCATTCCGATCGTAATGGTTCCACTTTCGCTTTTCAGTGCAGCCGGAGTTATGAAAGCAAGCGAAAAGTATTATCAGCAACAGCAAGGACTATTAGGAGAACTAAATGGATATATCGAAGAAATATATAATGGACAAGATGTCGTACAAACTTTTAATTATCAAGAACGAGCAAAAAATCACTTCTCAAAATTAAATGAAAAATTAAAGATCAGTTCCCAAAAAGCAGAAACAACTGCAGGTGCGATCTCACCAATCACAACATTGGTCAACGATTTAGGATATGTACTGTGTGCAGCAATCGGCTGTCTTTGGGCAATTGTGGGGAAAATTACCGTTGGTAACGTTCAGGCAATGTTAGAATATACTTGGCGTTTTGCAGAACCATTTTCTACTATTGCAGGAATGGTTGGTAGCTTTAGCGCTGCAAATGCTGCGGGAAATAGAATATTCGCATTATTAGATGCAGAGGAGGATATAGCAGATAAAGAAAACTGTATCGTTCCGAAATCCAACAAAGGATCTGTATCTTTTGAAAATGTTAGTTTTGGGTATTCCCCAGATCACCTTTTGATGAAGCGTATTCATTTAAATGTACTTCCTGGACAGAAAGTTGCCATTGTCGGTCCAACCGGTGCAGGGAAAACAACTTTGATCAATCTGTTAATGCGATTTTATGAGGTAAATTCCGGTTCCATCCTAGTTGATGGTGTCAAAACATCTGACATGACTCGTGAGGAACTGAGAAATCGTTTTGGAATGGTATTACAGGACACCTGGCTTTTCGAAGGCACGATTCGTGATAATATTGGATATGCCGAGGATGATATGCCTATGGAAAGGATTGTTGCATCAGCAAAATCAGCCTGTGCCCATAATTTTATCAAGACATTGCCTGGCGGATATGAAATGATGCTAAGCAAAGGCGCAGAAAATCTTTCTCAGGGCGAAAGACAATTGCTTACAATTGCAAGAGCCCTGGCTTCTGATCCTGAAATTATGATTTTAGATGAGGCGACAAGTAATGTTGATACACATACGGAACTGTTAATTCAACGAGCAATGGCAGAATTGATGAAAGGAAGAACAAGTTTTGTAATTGCACATCGTCTTTCTACTATCCGCGATGCAGATATGATCCTTTATATGGAGGACGGTGATATCAAAGAGGTCGGTACTCATGAAGAATTAATAAAAAAACAGGGGAAATACGCAAATCTGTATTTTAGCCAGTTTGAATAAAAACTTTCTAAGGGAGCATATCTCATTTCTGATGCTCCCTTTTCACTATTTCAATACAACTTCTTTCATTATCCCTGATTTCAGCAAAAATCCCATATTTTTTGCACATTGTATTCCAACTATTTTCGCTTTTCCAAGTACTTCTATACACCCTTCCCCATAGGTACTTCCAGCTGGTATATCTATATCTGCAAGTTCTGCTTTCTCTGTCCCAAGAAGCGCAAATGTTGTTTTCGGACAAAGCATCAAAAGTGTATGTTCATCTGAGTACTCCTGTGCTTCTTTCAAAAAATCATAAGTAAATCCTTCTACCATCTGCTCTGCCATCTTCGGGCCAAGTATATTCACTCCTCCAGCCGAGTCTGCATAACTGATGAAATCTACCCCATATTTTTTTGCTTCTTTTATATAGCTCAAAATTTGCGTGCCAACTTTGTGGAATACAGATTTCATAAATTCGAAATCTTTACGCATTCCTTTAAAAATTTGTTTAATATCAATCAACACATTGAGAATTGTAATGGGGCCTGAAACTTCAAGCATCACATGTTCTCCTTGTTCGTGCAGAATCTGACAGGCCTGAAGAACTTCCTGAATTCTTCCTTTTGTAAAATCAATTTCATTGATTTCCCCAAGCTCCTTATAATCTGTATAAAGATATTCCTTTGCCCGGGGTCCTGCAACTTCATTGCCGAGTGTGATGATTCCTCCCATAGCTTCTCCTTCTACGGTATGGCAAAAAGGCAGAACACAGATCGAATTTCCTTGTTTTTCTTTTTGCCTTTTGGAAAGCGCAGCCATCTTGTCGGCATGTAAATATACATCAGGAAATGTAAACCCCAGTTCTTCCACGATTTTGGAATGCTCTAATACACCATTATCGTAGGTACATTTAAAATCTTTAATGCTGCTCATAGTTCTTACTCCTACTCTATTTCACATTAGGGAAAATCAAACATTCAGAAAACAAGCGTTCATAGTTTTCTGTTGCCCCTAACTCCATATAATCCATCTGTCCGGCCAGTTCTTCCATTTCTCGTTTTACTTTTGCGGACATCAGAGCCATATAGGCCCCTGTCTTTGAAGAGTTTCCTACATAAACAAGCTTTTCTTGTACTTCTTTTGGAATGATTCCGGTTCCCACCAAACTATCCGCAGGAAGATGTGCTCCAAACTGTCCCGCAATCATAACTTTATCCAAATCTTCCATTTGGATTCCAGCTTTCTTAAGAAGCGCTAAAAATCCTGATAGAATGGCTCCTTTTGCAAGTTGTACCTGCCGAATATCTCCTTGCGTAATCAAGAGTTTTTGTTCTTCCGATAAAATAAATTCTCTTTTTTTCCCATTTTCCTGCAGCATGTGAAAACGATAATCCGATTCTTCTAATTTATTTAGCTTGATAAATGCTCCTTCTTTTCTGACAAGACCGACTCTCAGCAATTCCTTTACAACTGCTAAAATCCCACTTCCACAAATGCCGATTGGCTTTTCATTTCCAATTACTTTCCATTCTATTCCGGATTCTGTGATCATCACATCTTCAATAGCTCCTTCTGCTGCCCGCATCCCTGAACTGATATTCATGCCTTCCAATGCCGGACCTGCTGCACAAGAACAGCAAAGCAATCTGCCATGACTGGATAATACGATTTCCCCATTTGTTCCTATATCTATAAACAGTACATTCCCAGATTCTTTTTGAAGCTGACATACATAAGCTCCTGCTACAATGTCGGCTCCAATATAAGCGGATACCGATGGCAAACAATACAGTCTCGCTCCTTCTGCTGCACATAATCCAATTTCTTTTGCCCTGATGTCTTTTCCACGTACAAACACAGGCGCATACGGAGATCTTCCAAGTGATGTCGCAGGAACCCCGAGTAACATATGCATCATTGTACAGTTTGCTCCAACAGCAATTTCATAAATCCACTCTTTGGATACTTCTGACTGGCAACAAATATCCTCTATCATCTCATTAATAGAATTTACCAATGCCTTTTGCAATTTTTCTACGCCATCTTCAGGATGTTCTAACTCATAAGTAATACGGGTCAACACATCCAGTCCAAAATGCTTCTGTGCGTTGATCATGGATGCATGTGCAAGTTCCTTACCGGTAAGCATATCAATCAACGTGCAGACAACTGTCGTTGTTCCAATATCAACCGCAACCCCATACATTTTTTCCGTCGTATTGCCCTCTTCTATTTGAATCACTTGATTTCCATGGAGTACAACCGTCACCTGTCCCGGAACAAACTCCCTCATCTGGAGGCATCCCATCTCTAGACTTGCTTTCGGGATCTGACTCAGAATCTGATCCTCAAAAGATGTTTGATCTTCCAAAGTTGGTTTTTGGATTTCCACCACAATTTTTTGGATATCCTGATCGAACGCAAAAGAAGGGATATAGCCTCCGGTCAACACTTGATGCTTCCTTTCCTTCTGCATAAGTTCTATCTCCAAATCTGTTTCCGGTTTTACAAGACAGGAAAGTCTGACTCCATTTTCCATCTCCTCTTGCTTTAATAACTTCCGTTCGGTATCTTCCGGTTCCGATAATTCTCCTTCCAGAATTCGCACTTTACACTTCCCACAAAGTCCTTTTCCATTACAAGGATTATCTACGAATATACCTTCTTCTAAGAGAACTTCTAAAAGAGTTTTTCCCACTTCATATTCATATACGTTACCAGAAGGCTGTACTTTGATATTAGGCATTTTTCATCTCCTCTTCTTTCCACTCTTCCATCGTTTCCATTTTTTCAAATGCTTCTTCGTCCATCTTTAACGTTTTTAAAATCGCCTGAATATTTGCAAGAGGTGACTTTGTCCCCAGTCCACATGCTGGAGAAATGATATCAGAACCGCTTTGCACACAAAATTTTGTCAGCTTTTGAACTCTTTCTTCATCTCCAAACTCTAATGCGAATGTACTTACATTTCCCATCAATACTCGATCTTGGAGATTCTTTCTGGCTTCTTTCAATGGAACGATCGCATCAAAGCTCAACGCATCTGAATGCACTTTATCAATCTGCTCATATACACTTCTCATCTGCCCACAAATATGTACAATCGTACCTTTTTCTTGATCTTTGATTCCATCCAAAAGCATATTCAGATATTTTACCGCATACTCCTCAAAAAATTTTGGTCCGAGAATCTCTCCCGTTCCGCTTGGATCAGAAATTGCGATCACATCTGCGCCGTTTTCAATCATCGCATTTGCAAAGGCAATCAATTGTTCTGTCACAAAAGTCATAAACTGATGTGCTTCTTCTTTGTGTCTTCTCAAATCTTTATAAAATCCCACTGGATCGATCACAGAACTGGCCACACTTACCGGTCCTACTAAGTTTCCAATGATCGGAACATCTAAATTCTTTTCTTTTAAAATACGGATTGCATCCAATACTACTTTTGCTCTCCCGCATTCCAAATTGATCGGAGATGATTTTTCCCATTCTGTTACAGATGTTCCCGCATATTCCGTTACATGTGGTTCAAAAATCTTAGATCCTAACGTTACTTTTGCACCCAGTTCTTCTGCTTCTATTGTCATACAAAAAGGAACTCCTACGTTTTCAAAGCAACCATGTTGATAACTTGCCAATGCCAAATCTGCCATCATCTGTGCATCTGTATGCGCTTCCGGCCATGTAACCCCACAAGCATCCATGAGATCTGTCGTGATCATATTCATCATTCCCCCAGGACAGATACATGGCGGACGATCCACTTCTTCCTGTCTCAAAGCGCGTTCCAAACGTTCTTTTTCCGTAAACATACATTTTCCTCCCATTACTTACGCAAGATCTAATAATCTTTTTGCCAGTTTTACAGCTTCCACTGCATTCACGGAATATCCGTCCGCTCCTATTTCATTCGCAAACTTCTGTGAAACCGGACTTCCACCAACCATGACTTTTACTTGATCACGAATCCCTTGTTCCTTTAATTGCTCAATTACCGTTTTCATTCCAATCATTGTAGTTGTCATTAGCGTAGAAATACAGATTAACGGTGCTTGGATTTCTATTGCTTTTTTTACAAATGCTTCCGGTGGAACATCTCGTCCTAAGTCATACATCTCAAATCCAGCTGTATCCATCATGATCTTCACCAGATTTTTTCCAATATCATGAGTATCTCCCTCTACAACTCCAATTACCGCCTTCGGTTTTTCTCCGCTTTGTGCACTTTCAGGAAGGTGTGGACGCAGCACTTCCAACCCAGCATACATAGCATCCGAACAAAGAAGAATATCTGTTACAAAATACTCTTCTTCATCATAAAGATCCGAAGCTTTATTCATGCCATCTACAAGACCATCCATAATCCCGTCAAATGCCGGATAACCTGCTGCAATATATTCTTCAGCAACGTCGACCACCTCTTCCTCTTCCATCTCCAATACACATTCCGACAGTTTTTCTAATAATTCTTCTTTTGACTTTGCCATTTTCATTTCCTCCAAATTCCATTCCCTTTTCATAAAATATAAGCTTATCTTTTCTTCCCGTATAATCTAGCTGCTTCCATAAACCAATCTACTTTTTCAGGTGAAGTTCCGTCCGGAATATCACAACCAGTAGTAAGATGAAATCCCTTCTCAGCAGAACTTCCAAGTTCTATGCATTTTTGAACATCTGCAAAAATCTCTTCTTTTGTACCATTCAGCATGCTCTGTACAGGATCTACATTGCCGGCAATTGGTACTTTTTTTCCTAATTCTCGCGCAGCCCTGTCCAAATCCACAATATTGTCTAAGCTAATTTCATTTAACTGATATTGTTCGATATACTTCCAAATACTATAGGTAGCCCCACACATATGAAGAGATACTTTCTTTCCAGTTCTCTCCAGTGCATAGTCTGTCAATTCTTTTGTATAAGGAAAAACGAATTTCTCATATAATTTTGGTCCGATCAGCGCCGGATTTGCCACAGGATCTGCCATCGCAATTCCTACGCCATATTGTGCAAATGCATCAATACAGCTCTTTTGGGAATCCACAATAATGCGAAGTAATTTCTGCACTTTATCGCCATTTCTTCTACAATCGCGTAAAAGCAGCTCAATCTCTCGCAAAAATGATGCAATTGTAAGGGGACCTCCAATGCTTATCTCAACAGGAACAATCTCTCCTGCAGATTCTTGGAGCATCTCTGCTGCCTGTAAAAATCTTTGAATTACCAAATCATTTCTTGCATTTACAGGCTCTAAATATTCTAATTTACTGTAATCATCCAAAACAAGACTTCCTTGTTTCTTATCCGGAACCTGATCTGCTAACGCATCTGATATCCCTCTTGTATTCGGTCCGATTCCTAATCTGTCAAAGCCGAATCTCTGATAAGACATCAGTTCTGCTTTTACCATATTTTCTGCAGAATCCCAATATTCTTCCGGTGTTATTCCCCCTACTTTACATCTGACATTGCCTATAAATGGTACACTCGGTATTCTGTCATAGGATAAGCCATGCTCGTATGCATAGATACGTTCCAATGGAGTCATTTCATCCGCATTATGTTTTTCCAATCTCATAATTACCCCCTGCCTTTCTCTTAAAGATTATCATGATTTTCAAACAGTATCAATCGTTTCCTATTTTCATTTATAGATTTTTTCTATATGTAGTAACTTCTTATTGCTTTTATCAATTTTACTTTGTCTAAAAATACTTCTACAATAGAAAGTGTGAAACTTATTTCTATAGGAGGAAAAACTAATGAAAAAGAAACTTTTAAGCTTGTTGCTTTGTACTTCCATGCTTGCAACACTTGCAGCTGGCTGTGGAAGCAAAGCCAAGGAAGCAGACAAACCAAAAGAAGGAGAGCCTACTACACTTACTATGTGGCTGCCTCCTCTCGATGAAGACACAGAAGGAAACTTTAAGAAGCTTCTTGCCGGATGGGAGAAAGAAAATAATTGTACTGTAGAAATGGAAATCATTCCATGGGGTTCTTATGAAGAAAGATGGTCTACAGGAGTTGCAGGTGGAGAAACACCTGATATCGGTTATATGTATGTGGAAATGTATCCTACTTATATCTCTTCCGGACTTGTAACAGACTTATCCGACATGGTTGAAGAAGAAGATTACAAAGAATATCTCTTCCTGGATCGTGGTGAAATGATGGGTGGATTATACGGTGTTCCTATCGTAACCGGTGTACCATTCGTCCTTTATTATAATCAGGATATTTTAGATTCTATCGGGGAAAAAGCTCCTGAGACATGGGAAGACTTTGCTCGTATCTGTGAAAAAGCTACAAAAGACACAGATGGCGATGGTAAGATTGATCAGTACGGATATGCTGTAGGTCTTAATAGTGGAAGTATGAGTAACCTTTATGTTTTAAATTCTTATATGTATAGCTTATTATGGCAGGCTGGCGGAGATATCTACACAGATGATCTGAAAGAAGTAGCTTTCAATGGAAAAGCTGGTGTAGAAGCCTTAGAATTTTTCAAGAGTTTACAGCCATATATGCCAGAAAATGCAATGTCACTTTCTGGTCAAGATGCATTCTCTACAGTATTTGCAGAAGGCAAAGCCGCTTTTGGTGTAACTCGCTCCTCTGCTTCTAATGAAACAACCTTTGCAAAAGATTACCCAAATCTTAAAAACTGGGACTACGTAACTTCTTTGAAACATAAAGAGTATGGTACATTCGGTGCTGCTGACTGTCTCTCTGTAATGTCTACATCCAAACAGCCTGAGCTTGCACTTGATTTGATCAAATACATTACAGGTCCTGAGTTTATGACAGAATATCACAAAGTAGCTCCAGGTGCCCCTCTTACAGCAAGCGAAGAATATGTAGGAGATCCTAAAATGGAACGTATCGTTACAGAAGATCGTGATAAATGGCGTCCATTACAGGCTGGTCCTTGCGGAAGCGAAATTCTTGAAAACTACGCAGCTCACATTCAGGCTGTCATGGAAGGAAAACAAGATGTAAAGGCAGCATTAGATGAATCTGCATCCTATGCAAACGACTTGTTAAAAGAGTACTACGCGGAAAACGAATAAAAAGAATCGAGGCACTTATGAAAAAAAAGAAAGGACTATCCGTCCTTGCGCCTTATCTTTATATCGCACCAATTGCAATGATCCTGCTTACTTTTGTAGCGGGGTCATTGATTCTTGCAATATATTTTAGTTTTACAAAATATAATATCATCACACCGGCGCAATTTAACGGATTATTTAATTATCAAAGACTATTTCGTGACTCCAAATTACATCTTTGCATTATCAATACTTTAAAGATTGCTGCAATCATCGTGCCATTTGAAATCGTAAGTTCTACTCTTTTTGCAATACTAATTTCTTCTCGTAAAGATACCGTGCTTGGAAAAATTGCAAAGGCAGCCCTTTTCGTTCCTGTGCTTTCTTCCAGCGCTGTTATCGGTACTGTTTGGAACACAATTTTAAATGGTGGACATCCGGCAGTAAAAGCAATCTTTGGTGTATTTGGAATTGATCCCACACTTCTTCTTGGCAGCAGTAAAACTGCTTTTATTGCCGTCGCCTTTATCATTGTATGGAAAGGTATGGGCTATTATATGGTAATCACGCTTGCTTCTCTTACCTCTATTTCGGATACTTTTTACGAGGCAGCCAAAGTAGACGGCGCTACAAAATGGGATTGTTTAACCAAAATTACATTACCACTTTTGAAACCTACTATTATCATGAACATTTTTTTATCAACGATAAGTGCTATGCAAGTGTTTGATATGGTCTATACTATGACCGGAGGCGGTCCATCAATGTCTACTACAACATTAAGTATGTACGCATATCAACTCACTTTCAAAGGAAACAAAGCCGGATATGCTATGGCCGTTTCCAATGTACTGATGTTGATTGTTTTAATCATCGTATTATTCCAACAACGCTTTATTAAACACGAGAATTCAGAAATATAAAAAGGAGAACATGAAATGAAAAAGACATCTCGTTTACTAGTTGATATTTTTCTAATCATCACAATCTTACTGTGCATTCTTCCTTTTTTATACATGATTCTCATGTCATTAAAAAGTACTGTGAATGCATATGATTTTGATTTTGCTTTATCAAAACTCACCTTAAAACATTATAAAAATATTTTTACAAACTCAACATTCCTACGCTATTTTTTCAATAGTGTATTTGTTGCAATATCCGGTGTGCTTCTTACATTATTTACAAGCTGTACTGCTGGTTTTGCATTTGCGAAATTAAAATTCCGTGGAAATGATAAACTTTTCTTTTTGCTGATTTTATCGATGTTAGTTCCATCGGGTGCCATACTTGTTCCACTTTACTTAGTCGTACGTGGTCTTGGCTGGGTCAATACGTTCCGCGCTCTTATTTTACCTCTGCCAACTGCTTTTGGTGTATTTGTTATGAGAAATGCTATTATGGCTATTCCAGAAGAACTCATTGAATCTGCAAAAATAGATGGAGCTACTACCAGTAAAATTTTACGGACTGTCATTTTGCCTTTGGTAAAATCTTCTATGCTGACAGTCGCAATTTTCACATTTATTGGCGCCTGGAATAACTTTACATGGCCACTCATTATCACTACTGATGATGCTTATCGTACACTTCCACTTGCTTTAAAAGCAATGCAGACACAATACGATACGGATATCGGACTTACAATGGCTTGTGCAACCTGTACGTTCCTTCCTCCATTTATTTTCTATTTGTTCTTACAATCCAAATTTGAAGAAGGAATGTCCATGAGTGGACTCAAAGGATAAAAAAATGTTGGAATCATGATGACAACTCATGTTCCAACATTTTTAATTTTTTAGGAAGCAGAACTTAATCTTGCTATTTCTTTATTTACTTTATTTCGTAATGCAATCAAATACATATCTGATTTTGGATATCGCTTAAATGTAAGTGGTTCATCCAAATCTTCTTCGATTAATTCCATTACATATTCTTTACTTGTCAGGCTTTCTAACAATTCCAATGCTCGCAAATCTGTTAATGCTTCGTAATGAACCATCATGCGAATGGATTCTTCCGGATGCCCATCTGCTCCCGGATATACAAGGAATGGATCACCTGCCGGGAATCCATTAGATGCATCTGTCACCTGATATGGATTAATGTGTTCATAAGAATGCTGACTATTGTAGAAATTATACCCCCAATGTAAAATGCCAATAATGTCATATTTATACAGCTGAATTCCATAAATGCGGTTTCTGGCAGATGGCATTGACATAAACCGGTTACTTACTTCGTAAAACTGTCCTGTACAATAATATGTCCACATGTCTGTAAGACCATGTTCTAAAAATTCTTCAATCTCGTTATTTCCCGGAATTGGTTTGCTGATCAAACCGTGCTTATAAAATTCATAGCTGGAAAGTGCATCAAATGTATGGAATCCATCTAACATATTGCCAAGAGATTCTTTTGCAGCTTTAAAAGTCTCCAAGTGTTCTTCTCTTGGTTCATCTGAAATATGAAAGTATGTCACTTCTGCAATTCCCCACTCTTTTAACTTCTCAACCAGTCTCGGAAGAAATGCCTGTAAAAATCTTGTATATTCCCCAACTGCCGGTGTATGCCATCCAAAAATCCGCTCTTCTTTTCCATCTACGAGAGCCATAACTTTTGGTGCATACTTTGCTCCCCATTGTGAGAATAGATGAGACATTTCATAGTATTCAATCCCACACTTTTTACAAAGGTCTACCCAGCGTTTCATTTTATCAAACCCAAAATGATATTCGCCATTCTTCACTTCCACCTCGATGAGCTGAGTCGTTGTACGATCATTGCCCACTTCCATATCTAACGGATAGGTAAACAATGGAACCATCATCATATTACAGCCTCGATCTACATACTCGTGGAAGTAATTTTCCAGTATCTCCCAATGCTTTTCTGAAAAAACATCCACATGATAATAGTCTGCAAGGCAATCTGCGTGGAACCATTCCGTATGCATAATTTTCTGTTTTGGAAGATGAACGCCGATCACTGTAATTTTTCTTTTTGCAGAACATATTACAGCAGCATCTTTCACAAGCTGAATTTCAATCTCATAGTCTCCTGCCGGAATTTCATCCGTCAGTTTCACATCGATCCACAAACTACTCCACTGATGAGAGCGGATAATTACTTTTCCATCTTTGATGTCCTTCAACAAATCCGGATAGAGTCCTGATGTCGTTTTTAAATAATTGTCATCTACAATTCCATTTGTAGCACGTCCCACTGGAACCTGTTCTACCGTTCGAACACGTACATACTCAGCGATTGGTGAAATGACTTTTACATCTACGCGTTCTCTCAGAAAATGATTTCCGGTATATGCAACCTGATAGGATACGGTCTCGTCCCAAAGTCCACTTAATTTTACACATTCTGGCCGATACACCGGTTCTTCATCCGGAAATACCTTCACCAAGGAGCTTAACACTTTCATCTGATACTTTATTTCTCTTTTTTCTCTCATTGTTTTATTTTCTCCTTTTTTCTTCTCATCCTATTAAAAGTATAGCATTATTTTTTTAAGAAGTATAATTGATACATTCTATATAAGTATAGTTATTATAGTCTTTTTCTATATATTTAACTATTTTATATAAAATGAAACTTCACTTCCCTGTGATCTAAATCCAAGATCTGCTGATGCTTGCTAAAGTCATTTCTTTTTCTTATATTACTTCCTATATTTTTGTCAGGTTCCCCATTCGTTTTCCTTCTAAAATATAATAAAAAAGAGCAAAAATGATATCTATTTTCTTCATCATTTTCACTCTTTCTCTAACGTTCCCTGCGAGAATCGAACTCACAACTAGTGCTTAGGAGTGACAGTCACCCTTGTTTTTTGATACACGCTTTTGTCAGCTTGTGGTTCGAAATCCTCTGCATTTCCTAGCTTTATTAGCTATGGGAATGCTATCGTTGTTAGCCTAAAATCGACCTCTGCCACCTTAAGTTGAGGATGATTTATTAGAAAAAAATCAGATTTTTCTAATCGAGGTGATAGTACTGAATTGCAGCTTTTTGCAACGTCTTGTAGCCAACAACTATATTCAGGCTATCAATTCCACATTTTCGCTGCGGAATTGATAATATATTCAATTGTAAATTTCAGTAACACGAGAATCTCGTATTGGTATCATTATACACCATTTCTCATGCTTTGTGAAAAAAACTTTCAGCCACCGACAAGCATGATTCCTAGTTTGTTACAGTAGACGTTGACACATCTTCAAAAAGAGTGTTGCGTGGTCTAAATGACTCATTTTTAATCCAGAATGAAAGTGTAAAAAAATTAAAATTCCAAACTATCTGCATTCAAAAGGAAATACTTCATACCCATAATAACAAAACCCTCATCATTTCTCCAAGGTTTCTTGCTACCATTCACAATGACAATCTTCTTGAAAGAATCTGGGATATTACGCAGAGAATTGAACTCCTGAGTCTGCTTTTCTTCCGAAGTCATGTCATAAGCAACCTGGATGTAATATCTCTGGTTGCCTTGGTTTACCACAAAGTCAACCTCCAGCTGCTTGCGGACACGCTTACCTTCTTTATTCTTATCAAAGATCTCCACAACACCCACATCAACATTGTAGCCACGGATCAGCAGCTCGTTATAAACAATGTTCTCCATAATATGAGTAGGCTCCTGCTGTCTGAAATTTAGACGGGCATTTCTCAGTCCCAGATCAGTAAAGTAGTATTTCAGATTCGCACCAATATACTTTCTTCCCTTAATATCGTAACGACTTGCCTTGGAAATCAAAAAGGCATCCGCTAAATGGTCAATATGGTTGGAGATAGTTTTATTGGCATAAGTCATCTGGCGCTCACTGGCGAAGGTGTTGGCAATCTTCGATGGATTGGTCGGTGCGCCGATTGCAGATGCAAGTATATCAACCAGAATGCCAATCTCATCTACGCTCTGAATCTTGTTTCTTTCAATTACATCTTTCAGATAGACATTGGCAAAGATGTTCTTCAGATAATCTGCTTTCTGTCGCTCGCTCTGGAAGCCTACAACCTGCGGCAATCCTCCATAGATCATGTAGTCATCCCAAGCATCGTCGTAATCACCGTCATAGACAGAATAAAACTCTGCAAAGGAGAGGGGATAGATTCTGATCTCATCACCTCTGCCACGGAACTCGGTCACAATGTCGCTGGACAGAAACTTAGAGTTACTTCCGGTAACATACACATCAATATTGCTCATGCGAAGCAGGCTATTCAGCACTTCCTCAAATCTTGGCATGAACTGTACTTCATCCAGAAGGAGATAATACTTCCCATCGTCTTTCATAGTATCTTTGATGTACTTGAAGCACACCTTGGGATCTCTTAATTCCTCATTTTCGATACCATCCAATGCAATCTCAATAATATGGTCAGTATCAATTCCGTTCTCCAGTAAATATCTCTTGAAGATAGTAAACAGCAAGAAGGATTTACCACATCTACGAATGCCGGTAATCACCTTTATCATTCCATTATCTTTTCGCTCAATCAGCTGCTGTAGATAAGCGTCTCTTTTAATTTCCATTATTACGCTCCCCATTTCTGTGTATTTGCACATTTTTTAGTAATGATATTCTATCACAAAGCAAGTTGAATTTCAATAACCATTACTATTTTATGTACATCTGCACACTTTTATGTACTGAATTTAGATGTTTTTATATTTTTCGATTGAAGTGTCCAAAATTGATACTCTAAATGAATGTATAATCTGATGACCACTCTGCAAATGTAGTATTAAACAATTCTCGCTGAAATGTCTGATCTCCTCTATAAACTTGATTTCTGAAATATCGAAAAGAAGATTTGGAACGGATTCTTTCTGACGAAGGGATTCTCCTAAGACTAAACAGAAGGATCCAAGCAGAAGGATCTTTTGGTGAACTGAAACAGGATATGCAGTTTCGTAGATATTTAAGTCGTGGTACATCAAATGTTCTTGCGGAAAGTGTATTGCTTGCAATGGCAAAAAACGTGAACAAACTTCATAACAAAATCCAAAACGAGAAAACAGGAAGACATTTATTTCCGTTGAAGAGTGCGTAAATTTTAAAACTCTAAATATTTTTATAAAACTGTTTTAGAGCTGTATTAAAGTACGGCTTTTTTGTATTCTCTAATCTTTTTCACTAGAAAAAAGATAGATATATAGCCCAAAACATCAAAAGGGAAGCTGCCGCTTCACGATTTGTTAAGAGTATGATGATCTGTATTTAGACGAAGATGAGGAATATGTGTATGAAGAAGAGTAAAACAAAACATAGACATAATATCTATTGGTTGTAAAAAGGAGCAAAGCAATTATCATAGTCAATAAAATGTCCCTTTTTTGTCTCATTCTACTTGATACGCTCTTAACATAAGAAATAGAGCAAATCCTTACTTGAATTAGTTAGGAAGAAAATTACATATCAGCGGCTGCGGGAGCTTTGGCTAAATATAAAGATACTCAATTACAAGTAATAAACCGTGTACAGGATAGTTACATTTATTTTTTGAGTAATGTGCGACAGTTTTATATCAAAGGAAGCTGGAACAGGAAAAACATGGATTGCAATGAAATTGGCTTTGCAAGAGGCTACCGATACTAAAAAAAGGTTCTTCTCTTCCGGCATCTGTTGCAGCAATAATCTCTGTTACATCACTTCTTCTCTCAATGTTCCTGCCCTCAATTTTTCTGTTTGGTTCTTTCACGCTGCTTATTTTTTTCTCTAGCCTGACTCTGGTATTTCAGTAATCGTTTACGAATGGATGGCTTATTCATTTTCGTCAGCTCCTTGGCAGAAAATTCCTTAAAGGCCGCTGTCATAACATCCATATCCTTTGCTTTGAAAAACACCAGATATCTAGGCGGATCGACAGATTTGTCCTTCTTAAGAGCGAAATCAATTTTATATTTGTTGGCAACACGCTCGAAGGATTTGATATTCCAATTGGTAATTTCAATGTTGGTCAGACCTTGCCTCTGATTCATCAGTTTCCCAACCGTCTGTTTTCCACGAGGAACACTTTTTTCTGCTTTTTTTGCTACTTTCTTTACTTTGTGCTTTTCCTGATTCTGAAGATACTTTCGCATAGCTTCTTTTAACACAGAGCTTGTTACTCGAACCGGTACAGTAAAATACATTGATCCACTGCACCGGTATATTTTCATTGATGATACCGAGATTATACTGGTATCCATTACAGAAATCGAAGCTTTATGATGAGAATTTCTGTAATAAGAAACTCACACCAAAACTGGAATTCTTATGCGTTTTTATTAATTTAAAAGGTAAGAATTATACATCACTTTAATTTTTATTTAGCCCAACACTGTACTGCAGCAACTAAAAATTCTGCACAGCCATTCACATTTCGATTATAATATTGCAAAAATCGATCATCTGCTAAATACATCTGCACTAATCCATTATGCGCCTGCGCTGTATATTCCTTCCAGGTAAAACCTAGCCACTCCTTATGAAGCATCACGATTCTTTTACCTGTTTCGCTATCAGGTTTTGCTCCTTCTTTTACTGCTTCTTCTAACTGGCGAAGTACTTCCTTTTCAAGATTTTGAAAACGTTCATAATCCTGCTCCGTCATGTTCAAAATTTTTTTGTGAGATGCATCCACAGATTCATCTCCATATTTTACTCGTGCTTCCTTTCCATATTTCTGTTCATGTTTTTCTACCAAACTCTCCTTAAATGCTTCAAATTTCATCTGATCGCTCATATAATATGCTCCTTTCCAATCATCCAATGTAAGTTCTACTGTTCTGATCAGAGCAAGAATCCGTTCTTTCTTCTTTAAAAGAACTGACAGATGTTCTTTCAAAGCTTCTTCCACATCAAAATCGGGCTGATGAATGATTTGCTGTATCACATCTAATTTCACATCATGTTCTCTATAAAACATAATCTGCTGAAGTAGATCAACTTCTTGTTTTCCATAAAAACGCATGCCATTCTCATTTACCTTGCAAGGCTTTAACAAATCAATTTCATCGTAATACCGTAATGTTCTTGTACTGATTCCTGCCAAATCAGCCAGTTCTCTGATGCTGTATTCCATCTTCCCACTCCTTTCATTACACTCAGCATAACAGTTAACGCAACGTCAATGTCAAGGGCTTTTTTCATCATATATTTATTATACATAATTTAATAAGTTTTTTTCAAAACAACAGGGGAAATCAGCTAATATAGATTTCCCCTTCCTGTTTCTATTCACAGTTCCATTACTTAATATTTCTTTCCTTTAAAAATCTTCTCTGTGCTCAGATTGACTGTTCTTCCATTTGCTCAATAATTCCTCAATCACCTGTTCCATCTGTGCACTGGTCTTCCGATGGTACTGCCATTTAAAATATCAATCATCTGACTTTGACTGATTTCACCATCCATCACTGCCTAACGCAAGAGTGAAATCTGCTTCTGATTTACATTTCCAGATTCATGGATATACTCACAACTCCAACCTTGGATTATCTTGTCTAAATAAGAGATTTCAACAGCGGCAGTGAATTGAAGTCGTTTGGAATCCACCATATACACAACCGCTTCATCATCCTTCAATTCCAACATGTTAGCGTCTGTCTCCACTCGAAATAGATGATTCTTCCATCTCTACTCCTTCCGACCAGACAAAGAAAAAACAGCCTATCTGGTCTAAATCTTCATTTCAAGATTTACGCCAGATAGACTGTTCTATCTGTGATGGCAATGCCACCAATAAAATATTGATTTTTGCGTATCAGAGTGCCAAACCCTTTTGGTGGCAGTTTCCAATGATTTTCATGTCCTTCTGCTAACAAAAGTTCATTGCTCAAAAGTACAAAAATACCTTGAAAATAATCTTTGTAGCCAAACGTTTCCTGCGGGAATCGAACCCACAACTAGTGCTTAGGAGGGCTCCAACCTATTGTCACTCTCTGTCAATCTGAGGTAAGGTAAACCCATATGGGACACTATTAAAAACTGTTTCCGATTCAATTTGAGTTATTCTGAATACCCCCTCTGTCAAGCTCTGTAAAGCTCTGAAAGTTAGCTGATTGTTTGCTCCAGCTAATAATTGGGGAATGCCTTGATATTACCATCGACATCTGTTATATGACCACCATGCTTCGTACGTTCGATCATGGTAAACAGTATTCAATTAAACTTCCTATCGAAAGCACAAGATATTTTCTTGTCTATAAATAATATAACGCATACGAGACGGTTTGTCCATGCGTTTTTGACTGGCAAATTTTATTCAGTAAAAATATCTGTAACCTTTTTTGTAACTGAATCTCCATCATTCCATCATCAAATGATGGAGATTCCAATAGATATGATGGAGATAGACTAATTACTTCATCGTCTTCGCCAGTGAATTGAGCAATGCCCGCATCTCTGGATTTGCCAACACTTTTGCCAAAAGTTCCGGATTGACTTCATCAGCAACAGTTGCATTATTATTTTCCTGCTGTACATGCATCTGTGGATCCAGATTCTTTTTCTCATAAAACGCTTCTTCAAAAAGCTCTGCATTTTTCCTTCGGTCATCATCCAGAATATGAGAGTACACATCCGTAACCATATTGACCTGAGCATGACCGGAATCACCCTGTACCGCTTTGATGTCTCCACCATTCAATTTCAGCTTATAAGTAACGCTGCTATGACGAAAACTGTGAAATACAACCGGTGGGAGATTATAGTCCTCGATCAGTTTTTTTAAAGGACCACGGATTGCTCCATCTCCGAGAGGAAGACCAAAGGTACTTGCCATAACCAGGTTATAGTCCATGTATTCATCACCAAGGATTTCTTTCATTTCATCCTGTTCAGCTTTCCAGTCTACCAACATATTAGCGACACTCTTTGGTAAGAATATCTTACGCACACTGCTTTCTGTCTTTGGTGTTTTCAGAATACGGACCGTAGAATTCTTCTTATGATTTGTCGGGAATACCAACAACACATCTTTTCCATCCAATGCATTCAACGATTCTTTTCTTATACGCTGTGATTCTTTGTTGATGAAGACATATGCACGGTTTTCTTCAATTGCCTCAGGAGAAATATCTACACAATCCCAGGTAAGACCAAGCAGCTCACCAAGTCGTAAGGAACATGAAAAGGATAGATTTATTGCAAGCTTTAATCGCTCATCTTCACAGACACTGAGCGCATACATTAATGTATCTGCTGTCCAGATGTCTCTTTTTTGTGATTTATGTTTTGGTACAGTCGCATGGGTGCAAGGATTCTTCTCCATCAACTCCCATTTCACTGCCTGTTCAAAACAGTTTCTAAGCAGCTTATTAATATCCCTGACCGTACTGGAAGATACAAATTCATTTCGACTGGTTTTATTCAATGGATTGATAACTGCACGTCTCTTCAAAAGACTCTGATAATATCTTTCGATGAAACGGGTATTGATCTCTGAGAGTTTCGTATCACCAATGATCGGAAGAATATAGTTATTGATAAGAGAGACATTTCCTTCATATGTAGAAAGCGCCCAGTTTTCTTTGCCATAAAGTGCAACATATTCTGTAATAAGCTCGTCCAGTGTTTTGCATTTACGGACGACAAATGATCCCATCTCTTTTTTATATTCAATTTCTTTTTTTCTTCTCTTTGCTTCGGCTTTCGTTTCATAGGTTTCCCACTTCTGTTTCCTCTCACCTTTTTCATTCGTATAAGAATAGATTACATTAAATTTTCCGTTTCGTTCTCTTATAGATGCCATATTATTGCATACTCCTTTCCAAATCTCTTTGCTCCATCCAGTCCTCAAATTCATCCCGACGGATCCTAACTCGACTGCCAACTTTTATTACTGTGAACTTTCCTTTATCTGCCCACTTGTTGATCATGCTTCTGCTGACCTTTGCCAGATAGGAAGCTTCATCAAAAGTAAGATACTTTATATTTCCATTGCTTCCTCGTATTCCGGTCTGTGATAATTTCTTCCGCCGGAAATTAGCCAGGGCAATATTTTGTTCCTGTGCAAGTTCTTCATAATCATTCGATGGATCCAGCTTATACCGATCCTGACCTTCCAGGAATTTTTGAAAACTCTCTTTTGTGATCCTTTTCTTTTCTGCAATCACAATGAATTCAAAAAAATGACTATACTTCGGATTATCAAGAATTGTATATACTGAGCTTCTGGTTGTTCCAAGCAGCTGTGCCATCTCAGGCATCGTAATTGTTGCATCTTCCAGAAGAGCGTCTTTTTCTCTGTCCTCCTTTGTCCGATACCGGGACTGGCTTTTATACCAGTTCTGAAAAGATTCTTTTGGTATTCGTTTCCAATAATCGACAATAACAACTTCCATTTGATTTTTCTTGAGTAAATCATAAACAAGATAATCATCAACCTCCAACAGATCTGCGACTTCCTTAACGGAATAGGACCAGGATTTCAATTCTTTCCCGGGTTTTTCTCCGGTAACTTTATGATATTTAATCTGATTGGCGTACCATTTTTCAAAGCTAGCAATGTTGATTCGTATCTTTCCGGCAATCTCTTTTGATTCAAAAACATTTTTATGAACCAGCCAGTATCGATCTGTCTTTTTTAATCCCAACAGCTTTCCCATTTCCGGCACGGTCATCCAGGTTCTCTTTTGCGTTGGACGACGTTTGTAAGGACTGTCCTCTGATATCTTCGAAATGATTTCTGCAACATCATCCATTTCCGGAACTTCTTTTTGTTTCATAATTGCTGTTGCCATTTATTCTTCACTTCCTGTCTTTTTTAGTGTTAGTGTTTTTTCTTATATCATATCTCAAATCCAGATAAAAATTTAGGATGTCGATTGCAGACAAAATCTGCCAGATCAACACCCTGTTTTTTACTGTTCCAAGTTATCGAGCCAGTCATCGAAACTCTTCTTAGAGATGCGATACTTTCCGCCATCCAACTGGATCCACCGGAATTCCTTTTTCTTCAAAAGGTTATAAATAGTAGGTCTGCTGACTCCTAAGATTTCCTGTAACTCTTGAACTGTATAACATCTTTTCTCTGACATTTCTTTATCCTCTTTTCCTTGAAATATGAAAGAAAAATTATCCCTTCATATAACGAAACGCTCAGAGCATGTTTTACAGTGGTCAAAAGCAAATTTTTTTACTTTTTTTCTTGCGAGTTTTTTTAATGCAACTCGTAAGAAACTCGTAACATTAGATTTTTACATTTTTCATGAAATTAAGTAAAGAAAAAGAGCATATGGAATTGAATCCATACACTCTATGATTACTGAAACTTTATTTCATTTTTAATTCAACAAACTTGAATTTATATATGTCTTTGCAAATATACCATATCTATTAGCTGTACACCGCCCTCATAAATTGTGTGGTCATAATTGTCAGTAAAAAAATTGGGAATCTTGTGAGAACGAACAAATCCACATTTTTCATAAAATGGTATCGTCAATGGACTGTCACCTGTTCCAACTTGCAAAACAGAATATTCATCTGCATATTTACTGGCAAGAAAATCAATTAGTGCTTTGCCATAGCCCTTTCCCTGGTTTTCCGGATCGACTGCGATATTCTTGATTTCAAGTATTCCGTTACCTTCATCGGTGACAACACATTCAGCTTTTACATCATTATCTTCAAGCACATACATAGTTCCTTTTTCAAGATAACGATCAACCATGCTCTCCTGTTCATCAGCTAATAACAATAATGATATAAACTGCTTTTTATTTTTGTTAACTTCTCGAATTTTCATACAACTTGTTACTCCATCAATTGCCATCTAATTTAATTCATCAAACTTGAAGTTGTAGGTTTCTTTGCTATTATATCTTTAAAATTCGTTTTGCTTTCGCATTAACAAATTGGATAATCGGGCCTGAAATGATAACTGTAATGATTGTGCATATGCCAAACTTCCCGCCAAGCAAAACACCTATTATCACAACCAGAATATCTAATGCTATTCGAACAATTTTAACTTGCCAGTTGTTCTTTTCTGCCAAGGCAAAAGTAACTGCTTCATAAGAGCCACGACCAAGTGAGGCAGACGCATATAGTCCGGTCCCGACAGCAAACAAAATAACACCCAGCAACATGATAAAGAAGTTGAACCATCGATATGTACTGTAGACATGGCAGGTGGCAAATACATCTACACAGGTGCTGTATACAATTTGATATAGCACCGTCCCAATATGGATTTGACTTTTATCGTAAATTAATGCAAACAAAATCATCCCCACTGCTACAACAAAAGATGCCATACCGATGCTCAAGTGAAACGTTTCAGCGATACCCTGCCATAGCACTGCGAGCGTGGCGCCACCAAATCCTGCATACAGTGCAAGTGTAATGCCATAGGCTGCAACAATGGAACCTATCACAATAATTATCAATTTCTTTAATAAGTCCCGCAATAGCAAGGATTCCCTTTTGTGCTTATCAAACATCATAATTCCTCTATTCTACAAATTCCGATTTTAATGTCTCTATTATACCATAATGATACTATTATAAAAAAGGAAAAAGAGCTCCTTCGAGCTCTTTTGATTCAGTTCTGTAAACTTGAATTTGACTTGCCTATTTTCTTAAAATCTCATGTGGAGCTTCTATTTCATTTGCCAAGGTATGCTCTGTTAATTCTGACATCAATTTCAATTTTTTATTAATCAATGGTCGCATACAATTAGGAACATGTTCCTGATGCGCTCTGTGGATTGCTACACATTCCTTACAGTTTCCGTGATAACGACAGGCTTTCAGGCAAGGACAGTGATCTTTGTCTTTATACTCCTTACGAAATTCCGCTGCAAATTCTTCTTGCAGTCTCAGTCCCTCGACACGGTTTCCCTTATGAAATTCTACCATTGCATCCAGTTCTTTCTGGTTCCCTTCAATCTTCATGTTATTATAGCGCCTCCATTTCAACTATTCTTCATTTTCTGATAAATTCCGATTTCTATTTTCGTTTCCATAGCATAGTGTACTCTTTTTCACCAGTAGCTTCATCCAAGCCTTCATATTGAATAATGAACCCTTCTCTTTGGTAAAAAGAAATTGCTCTGGCATTCTTCTGGTATACATTTAATCGTAAGCTAACTTTTTTATCCTTAACATAATCTAATAAAAGCTTACCTATGCCACATGACTGCATTTCATCGGAGACAAAAATACCTTCTATATATTTATCATTTAGTCCTACAAATCCTTGTATCATTTTATCTGCTTCAAACACATAAACTTCGTATTGTGACATCATTTCTTTTACTAATTCATAATTACTTTTCCAGTATTGATTGGAAATAAAATAATGGGCTTTCAGATTTGTCTTTAACCATATGTCAGCAATTCTATCGATATCTCCGTTCAGCAACTTTCTAATCATAACAAATATTCTCCACAACTACATCCTTTATGCTTTTCTCTTTTTTCCATTCTATCACAAGCTCACCATTAATCATCAATTTTTTGATATTTTTTCTTTTTCCCCACTGTAAAACAGCCTCTGAGCGTTTCGTTATATAGAGGGATACAAATAAGAGCAAGATCCACCCAGGTATTACCGTATCGCCATTTTATGGCTACGGCATACCTCCGGGTAAGTCTCTTGATGGGGATTCCGATTCCCCATACCCTCGTACAGACATCAAAGATATCTGTTGGCTCTCTATCAAAGATAGTCGCAGCACTTTATATAACCGGAAGGGACAGCCGGTTAAAAAGTGTAATCGCACATCCAAGATGTCTTATCAAAAAAGAAGGAGGACTATGGCACCAAAGAAGAAAGAAAAGAATCTCAAGAGGAGTAACATCATCACATTAAAATTAACGGATATTGAATTGGCAGTATTAAATGAAGCCGCTGACGTTACAGGACTTTCTCGTTCTGAATATGTGAGAAAACTACTACTTGAAAAGCAAATCAATCATCAGATTGAAGTAGTTGCAGACATGAATGATCTCAGAAAACTGGTCAGTGAATATGGAAAAATTGGATCGAATCTCAATCAGATTGCCAAGCATTTTAACAGCGGTGGCAGTCAGTCACGTGCTATAGAAAATGAAATCCATCAGTGCATCACGGACTTATTCCTATTGAGAAAAGAGGTACTGAAACTGGCAGGTGGTATGAATGGCAATCGTAAAACACATTAAAAGCAGAAATGCAAATTACTCAGCTGCTATCAATTACCTTCTGTTTGAACATGATGAAAAAACCGGGAAAAAGATTGTAGACGAATCCGGACGAAGCATCATGCGAAAAGAGTTTTATATGGATGGGCTGAACTGTGATCCGATGTCTTTTGACAAGGAATGTGAACTGACAAATGCTCATTTTCACAAAAATAAGAAACGTGCAGATATCAAAAGTCACCACTACATTATCAGCTACGATCCAGCCGATGTTACAGAAAATGGACTTACCGGACCAATAGCACAAGCAATCAGTTTGGAACTTGCAAAGCAGATGTTTCCTGGATATCAGGCACTGGTGGTTACTCATACTGACGGTCACAATGAGTCCGGAAATATCCATACCCACATCGTCATAAACAGTGTGAGGAAGACTGCAGTGGAAAGGCAGCCGTATATGGATAAGCCACATGAGGAAGCTGCCGGTTACAAGCATCGTTCCACCGATAAATTCATGAACGCATTCAAGAAAACAGTCATGGAACGGTGTCAACAAGAAGGATTTCACCAGATAGATCTTCTTGTTCCAGCTGAAAGAAAAACTACTCAAAAAGAATATATAGCACAGAAACATGGTCAGCAAAAACTGGATGAAATCAATCAGAAAATTATCGAAGATGGTCTCAAACCAACATCCACTGTATTCCTTACGCAGAAAGAATATTTGCGAAATGCGATTGATGAATGTGCTTCCACATCCAATAGTTTTGATGAATTCCAATCCAAACTTCTGGAACAATTTCAAATCTCTGTAATTGAGCATCGTGGCAGATACAGCTATCTTCATCCTGATCGACAGAAGCGGATTACTGAACGTTCACTGGGAACACGATATGGAAAAGAACACCTGAAACAGACCTTCTTACGCAAGGATCCATTGGCCATTCTCTACGTCAGATCTCACCTGCGCCTGGTTGTAAATCTCCAGACAAATGTGAAAGCAATGCAGAGCCCGGCTTATGCTCATCGGGTAAAACTTTCTAACCTGCAGCAAATGGCAAATACCATTATCTACGTGCAGGAACATGGATTTGATACGCAGTCAGATTTGAAAAATACACTGGTTGCATCAAAGCAGGAATTGAAAGAAATGCAGACACAGTTTGCTCAGCATCGTTCCGATCTAAGGATCCTCAACGATCAGATTCGTTATACCGGTCAGTACTATGCAAACAAGGAAGTTTATTCCCAGTTTTCAAAAGCAAAGTACAAAGGAAAGTACCGAAAAGAACATGCGAAGGAAATTCAGAAATATGAAGAAGCCAGAAATTGGCTGAAATCCTTTTATCAGGATGGAAATATGACAAGCCTAAAAACCTTGACTTTGCAAAAAGAAAAACTGCAACAGCAGATAGCTTCCGAAGAAGAAGCAATAAGCAGCTTGAAAGAAAAATTAAAAGATCTGGATACTGCCGATCAGAATGTTGATGCCATTCTTCAGATGCAGATACCAGAACCAGTAAGATCAAAAAACAAAGATCTCGAACGATAACTATCACAAAACAAAGGAGGAACTATCACATGACACAAGAAGAATTTAATATTGTATTTGAACTTCAGATGAGAAAGTGTGCCGATATTCTGGCACATAAAAAGAAAGAATATACCGGTGACAATATTGACCGCCTCAGTGCATTCAAGATTGCTGCCGCCTTACAAAACTGCGATCCAAAAGCAGCACTGGCCGGTATGATGTCGAAACATGTCGTATCCCTTTACGATATGTGTTATTCCACTCTGTTACATTTTGACATGGAACAGTGGGATGAAAAAATCACAGACTGCATCAATTATCTGATCCTTTTAAAAGCTCTGGTAAAGGAGGAACAGGCCTATGGATCACATTGAAACAGCTATCTTAAACTGCTATGGAATCCGGGAAGCAGAACAGAATATGGTCTTTGCTGCCAGACTCACACAACACGGTCATACGATCCAGAACATGGCAGATCTGATGGATCTTTACCGTCAATCCTACAGTCAGAAGACTGTAGAAAACATTGCAGGGCTTCCGCATCCAACCGTGCAGAAATTCATGGTCATTACCGTAGCTGTTGTTGGTGCAAGCAGACGCTTCCTGGCACAGATCACAAGACATCAGAATGAAGTAAAGTACATGAGTGCATCTCTGCAGTACAGCAATTATTCCGGTCATGCTGCATTTGCTATTCCATATGGAATCATGAAAGCAGATAAAGAAATCCAGGATATTTACAAGAAAAGCTGTCAGTCAGATCTGGATCATTATGCAGAGCTTTGTGCCTTAGGCATTGATCATGATTCAGCCGGATATGCCACACCTCAGGGACTTCGAAACGTACTGATCATCAGCGCGACACCTTACCAGTGGAAGCATATGATTGGTCAGAGAACCTGCAGAAGGAATACGGATGAAACCAGGATTGTGATGCTCTATATCTGGCAAAGATTGTACAAATTAAGCCCGATTCTTTTTGCACCAGATCTGACCGGTCCATTCTGTCAGAGAGGAAGCTGCATGGAAAAACAGATGTCCTGTCAGAATCCCATTTCAAAACTTTGGATGCCTGCAGATATCTTAAAAACAGATTATCCATTGCTGATCCGGAAGGAGATGAGCAGCCATAAAGATTAAACTGATTGACTTTGGTCTGAAAGCAGATCATCATCCATTCCGGCCACATGAAAATGATGCCGGTGCTGATGTATTCATGCCTTATGATTGCGTATTAAAACCAGGCGAGGTTGCAAGAATTCCGCTTGGATTCGGTCTCATCATCCCAGATGGATTTGCCGGATATGTCTTTCCACGAAGCAGCATGGCAGCAAAAGGACTGGTATGTGAACTTCCACCGATTGACTCCGGTTATCGTGGTGAAATCCATGCCATTATAAGCAACGTGAGCACATCTTCTCAGACCATTCATAAAGACACACGCGTCGGTCAGCTGGTGATTACACCGGTCGTGATCGCAGATTTTGTCCTGGACCTTGGTGAAGAACGAGGAACTGGGGCATTCGGAAGCACAGGAGAATAATACTATGATTACATTTGGAAGAAAATTAAAACACTTAAGACAAAAAAATCATCTCACCCAAAAAGAACTTGGCATGGCTGTTGGATTTCCCGACAGCTGTGCTGATGTCCGGATTGCTCAGTATGAGAGTGATGTCCGAACACCGAAAGAGGATCTTATGAAGCTCTTCGCATCAACACTCGGTGTTCCGGTTGAACTCTTTACCGTACCGGTACTCTCAGAACCCAGGGAGTATGAGGCGGCGGAGTATTGGAGGTATGAGTTAGGGGCGGAACTAGATTAAGTGTCGTATACTGTAATGAGGCAACGGATTATCCGCTGCCTCTCTTTTATCATTTTAGGGGTAATAATTGAAAATAACCTGTATTGAGCAATCCTCTTTTTCTGCGCTTTATCTACATATCTATATATTTCACTTTATTTCTGTTCCATCGATAAGAAGCACATATTTATCCGGATTATGAACAAGATCATAATCTTTTCCATATTCAATCGGTCTAAATTCTATTTGCATAATGGATTCGCCATTTTCGATATCTTCTTTCCAAGAATATACGGTCATATCAAGGCTGGTTGCATATCCATGATCTGTAGAAAATTTTATTGAATGAAATGAATTCTCTTTGTACATTTTTAAAAGCAGTCTTGCAAATGCTTCTTTATCAGAAATATTTTTTCTGTTAGCAACTACTGTAAAATTTTCATCTCTATTCATAGAAAAACTGCCAACTACATCTGGCTCACCTTCTTTATACTTTAATAAGCTTTTTCCAATTATCATTCCAACAATAATCGAAAAAACGATAGCAACAAATACAAGTGTTATATTATTTTTCTTCATTTTATTAAGTTCCTTAGAATTATATAGTTGAATTAAATCTGTATTTCAAATAAAACGCCTACAAAGTGGGCGTTTTATTATCTTAATACTATTTAATTTTTTTCATTTCTTCAACAAACTGTTCTTGTGTAATTCTCGCATTTAATACATTTTTTCCTAAAAACAATTCATCTTTATCACATGTAGCAAAACATGATTTTACCCAATTAACTTTTTTATTTAATTTTAAATAATGTATGAAACCAGATAAGGAGAAAACGTAAATTGTGTTAATGATAGCAGACATGAGTATGGAGTGAATATCTTATTTGGAGGAAAAACAAATGGTACAATCAATCTTTGAGGAAATGGGCGGCAGATACGAACGGCAAGGCGAATACATTTTACCCTGCCTTACCATACCACCCGAAAAGGAACAGTCGATAGACTTATTCGGACGGCGGCACTTGGACTATCTGCGGGAGTACCGCAAAATTACATACACCAATCTTCTCACAAGCGGCAGGCTCAATGCTTACCTTGCCGACATTGACAGACAGGCACAGGAACACTTTGAACGGCTCATAGAGGGCATGAAGCAAGCACAGGGCATAACGGAATGCCTAAAGGAAGAAAACGCCTTAGAATGGACTGGAAGAACGAATAACATAAGGGCTTGTGCGAGGGAGATTGTGGAAAAGGAAATTATTTTTGCATAAACAGATGATTAGTGGCAGGGGGAAATCCTGCCGCTTTTTCTGCTTTAGTTTGTCAGCTTGACAAATAAAGGGTTAAGGAATATAATTAGATTCAGTATTATACAAGGAGTTAATAAATATGCGGCAAGGTATTCTTAAATAAACTGTCAATTTGATAGTGGGAACAAAAAGTAGCAGTCCCGTTTCACTTTTAATATGGGGCTTAGTTTTTTGTACCCAGTTTAAGAATACTTTTATCATGTAATTTTATATGCCCGAAAACATATAAGTGTTTTGGGGCTATTGGAGTTATTTACCCAGTGATAGGAGTATTTATCACTGGGTATTTTTATGCCCTTTTTTGGGTGTTGATAGGAGGAAAATCACATGAAAATAATTAACTTAGGCATTCTGGCTCACGTTGACGCAGGAAAGACAACATTAACGGAGAGTTTATTGTATACCAGTGGTGCAATTGCAGAACCAGGGAGCGTAGATAAAGGCACAACAAGGACAGATACAATGAATTTGGAGCGTCAAAGGGGAATCACTATCCAGACAGCAGTGACATCTTTTCAGTGGGAGGATGTAAAAGTCAACATTATAGATACGCCAGGCCATATGGATTTTTTGGCGGAAGTATACCGTTCTTTATCCGTATTAGACGGAGCAGTATTATTAGTTTCTGCAAAGGATGGCATACAGGCACAGACCCGTATACTGTTTCATGCACTACAGACAATGAAGATTCCGACAATTTTTTTCATCAATAAAATTGACCAAGAGGGGATTGATTTGCCAATGGTATATCAAGAAATGAAAGCAAAGCTTTCTTCGGAAATTATAGTGAAGCAAAAGGTTGGGCAGCATCCTCATATAAATGTAACGGACAATGACGATATGGAACAGTGGGATGCGGTAATTATGGGAAACGATGAACTATTAGAGAAATATATGTCAGGGAAACCGTTTAAAATGTCAGAACTGGAACAGGAAGAAAACAGGAGATTCCAAAACGGAACGTTATTTCCCGTTTATCACGGAAGCGCTAAAAACAATCTGGGGATTCGGCAGCTTATAGAAGTAATTGCCAGTAAATTTTATTCATCAACGCCTGAAGGTCAATCTGAACTATGCGGGCAGGTTTTTAAGATTGAATATTCAGAGAAAAGGCGGCGTTTTGTTTATGTGCGTATATATAGCGGAACATTGCATTTGAGGGATGTTATTAAAATATCTGAAAAAGAGAAAATAAAAATCACAGAGATGTGTGTTCCGACAAACGGTGAATTATGTTCATCCGATACAGCCTGCTCTGGTGATATTGTAATTTTACCAAATGATGTTTTGCAGCTAAACAGTATTTTGGGGAACGAAATGCTGTTGCCGCAGAGAACATTTATTGAAAATCCTCTCCCTATGCTCCAAACAACGATTGCAGCAAAGAAATCTGAACAGCGGGAAATATTGCTTGGGGCACTTACAGAAATTTCAGATGGCGACCCTCTTTTAAAATATTATGTGGATACTACAACGCATGAGATTATACTTTCTTTTTTGGGGAAAGTGCAGATGGAAGTCATTTGTGCCATCCTTGAGGAAAAATATCATGTGGAGGCAGAAATAAAAGAGCCTACTGTTATATATATGGAAAGACCGCTTAGAAAAGCAGAATATACCATCCACATAGAAGTCCCGCCAAATCCTTTCTGGGCTTCTGTCGGGTTGTCCATAGAGCCGCTCCCTATTGGAAGTGGAGTGCAGTATGAAAGCAGAGTTTCACTTGGATATTTAAACCAATCGTTCCAAAATGCGGTTATGGAGGGGGTTCTTTATGGCTGCGAGCAGGGGCTGTATGGATGGAAAGTGACAGACTGTAAAATCTGTTTTGAATATGGATTGTATTATAGTCCTGTAAGTACCCCCGCAGACTTTCGGCTGCTTTCCCCTATCGTATTGGAGCAGGCTTTAAAAAAAGCAGGGACAGAACTATTAGAGCCATATCTCCACTTTGAAATTTATGCACCGCAGGAATATCTCTCACGGGCGTATCATGATGCTCCAAGGTATTGTGCAGATATTGTAAGTACTCAGATAAAGAATGACGAGGTCATTCTGAAAGGAGAAATCCCTGCTAGATGTATTCAAGAATACAGGAACGATTTAACTTATTTCACAAATGGGCAGGGAGTCTGCTTGACAGAGTTAAAAGGATACCAGCCAGCTACTGGTAAACTTATTTGCCAACCCCGCCGCCCGAATAGCCGTATAGATAAGGTTCGGCATATGTTCCACAAGTTAGCCTAGAAAGGGCTGAGAAGCTTGTTTCACAAAACAACCCACTGATTCGTAAAGGAGGATGTAACTTCATGTTTGCTAAAAATTCAAAGGCATATTCTGTCTACCTGCTGTTCCGATTTGTCTCTTCCCTGGCGGTTTCTATGTCCACAGTGCTTTCCATCGTGTACCACCTGGAGGTGGTGCAGCTGGATGCTTTCCAGCTTGTCCTGGTAGGGACGGTTCTGGAGACCTCCTGCTTTCTGTTCGAGATACCCACCGGTGTGGTGTCGGATTTGTATAGCCGTCGGCGCTCGGTGCTGATTGGAATGTTCCTCTACGGCCTGGGCTTTCTGATGGAGGGTGCGCTACCGTGGTTCGCGCCGGTTCTGCTGGCCCAGGTTGTCTGGGGTTGCGGTGATACCTTCATCACCGGCGCTCTGGAGGCGTGGATTGCCTCGGAGGAAGAGGACAAACCCATAGACAAGGTGTTCCTGCGGGGCAGTCAAATGGGGCAAATCGGCGGCGTTCTGGGCGTGGTGCTGGGCACACTGCTGGGAAACATAAACCTGCAAATGCCTGTCATCTTGGGGGGCAGTTTGTGCTTGTTGTTGGGGCTGGTGTTGGTTCGCATCATGCCAGAAACCAACTTCTCCCCTGCTATTGAGGAACGGCAGGGCTTGCTTAAAGACTTTGTCTGCCTGTTCAAGCTCAACCTGGGCTTTGTGAAAGGCGCACCTGTGTTGCTGGCGCTCTTAGCAATCACACTATGCGGGGGACTTGCCAGTGAAGGCTTTGACCGGCTCTCCACCGTTCATTTTCTGGATGACACGGTAATACCCGTTATCGGGCCGCTGAACAGCGTCACTTGGTTCGGTGTTATCAGTCTTATCGGCAGCGGCTTAGGTATTCTGGCTTCTCAGTTGCTCATCGCCCGCATGGAGAAAAAAGGGACTGTCAGCCGAACCAGTGTGGTCATGTCCACCAGCGCCGGGTATATCCTGTGCCTGGTTCTCTTCGCGGTGGGGCGGAGCTTTTGGTTCATGTTGTTGATGTTCCTGCTGGCGGGGCTTATGCGCACCATCAAGGAGCCTGTGCTGGCCGCCTGGATGAACGACCATGTGGATGAGAAAATGCGCGCCACAGTCTTTTCCACCAGCGGACAGCTGGACTCTTTCGGGCAGATCATCGGCGGGCCTATTGTGGGGCTGGTAGCCCAGCAGGTGTCCATACCCTGGGGGCTGGTCTGTACCGCTTTCCTGCTGTTGCCCGCGCTGTTCTTAGTGCCGGTGGCGGGAAAGAAGCGGGATTGATATGGCATAGTTAAGTTTACTGACGAGCGGGAGATTACTTCCGCTCGTCTTCATTTAGTAGCGCAAAATTTGAGGACTCTTTATTTCCTTATTCGGTATAGCGGAGGCGGCTGTCAATTCGACATAATTTTCTTGTGATACTTTACCGTACATGAGCATTTGCACCCGGGTTGTCGTTTCCATAACCTTCCATCAGGTTGATTACGCCCCAGACACCAAGGCCGGCACCGATTGCAACGACCAGTGTCTGAAGAATATTGATTGCACTGCTAAAAAAAGCCATAATCAAATGTATGAACAAACGCTTTTTCTTATGGTCTGTAAGCGTTTGGCTCTACTCCTTTCCCTTTTATTCAGACCTTTTTGTACCCTTATCAGTAGTAGCAGGGTGCTCGAATTCTTTCTTTCATATCAGTCCTCACCTTCCTCAGCTTCAATCACTGATACGTCTTCTTGTGTTACAGTTACTTCATACATTTCAAATTCTGTATCTTCCGACAGCACCAGTCGGTGTGCCAGATACTTTTCGACATCAAATGCATTATTCTTATTGAAATCGGCAAGTTCCTTGTACCGTTTGTGCTTTGTGATGTCATATTTGTTGCTTAAAAACGGCCGGACTCCTCGAAGCTGTAAGATACATTTTTCTCCATCCATGACCGCCAGCTCATCTCTACTCATCAGTTCTTTTCCTGTCTTTTGATAGTTCAGTCCATAGGACCGGTTGCTGCCTCTGGTGTCGGATGTGTTGTAAAGATCAATGGTTTCCTTTCCCAGGGTTTCTGATATTTCTTTCAGTGTGGAACTTTCCTTTCCCCCCAGGAAAAGAACAGTGTCACAGTTACCTGTGATCGTCTCAGCAGCATCCTTATAGATGGTTTTCAGCTGAGATTGTGACTGCAGAATGATAGAAGCGGAAATTTCCCTGCTTCGGATCGTAGCAATCAATTTGTCGAATTTTGGGATCTGTCCGATATTGCTGAACTCATCAAGAAGCAGTCGTACATGATAGGGAAGCCTGCCGCCATGCTCATCATCCGCCTTATCACAAAGCAGGTTAAAAAGCTGGGTGTACATGATCGCTACCACAAAGTTGAATGTGTCATCTGTATCGCTGATGATAACAAACATGGCTGTTCTCTGATCACCGATCATATCCAGTTCCATTTCGTCATACGACATAATTTCTCTTAGTTCCTGAATGTCAAATGGTGCAAGTCTGGCACCACAGGAAATCAAAATCGATTTTGCAGTTTTGCCGGCTGCAAGCTTGTACTTGCGATATTGCCTTACTGCAAAGTGTTCCGGATTTTCTGCTTCCAGTTCTTCAAACAATTCATCCACTGCATTTTTAAATTCTTCATCATCCTCCCTGGTCTCACTGGCATTGATAAATTCCAACAGAGTAGAAAAGTTCTGTTCTTCCTCTGGTGCCTCATACCAGATGTATCCGATCAGTGCAGAATACAAAAGACGTTCGGCCTTGACCCAGAAATCTTCCGTTGATTTTTCGCCTTCACCCTTGGTATTTGCAATAATGGTATTGACCAGCTTTAAGATGTCTTTTTCACTCCGGATATAATGGAACGGATTGTAATGCATGGACTTTTTAAAGTTGATCGTATTTAATACCTTGATCCGGTATCCTCCATTTACCAGCATCTTCCCGCATTCAACGATGATCGTTCCCTTCGGATCAGTGACCACATAGGACACGTGATCCGTCATCTGCATAAGATTGGGTTTTACATAGAATCTTGTCTTTCCGGATCCGGAACCACCGATGACGATCACATTCTTATTTCTGGCATACTTTGGGGCTTTTGGCCGGCTGTTCATGGTCAGACGTTCCGTTTCTGTGAGGATGACATTGTTTTCAAAGACCGGATCCATAAAGGGTTCGATGTCTTTTCTGTTTCCCCATCTTGCAGATCCATACTCCACACCTTGTCGGAACTTCTTTGCATTTTTAGAACGATAGTAGACCACCAGTTTTAATGCACCTGCAACCAGAACACCTACTGTAAGATCCTGCAAAGCGATACTTGGCAGCCAGCTTAAAAATGCCAGTCGGAAATTGACTAACATCACGCCAAGTCTCTGGACCATGCTTTCTCCCAGGCAATGCCGGTACAGCCAGGATTCTTTATCTGCTACATAGAAGATAAAGAAATATGGGAGATTTAAGATCACCAGTCGTTTGACCTGGATCTTCTGTAATTTTTCCCGGATCATCGTTCCTGACCTCTGGATTTTTGTCTCTGCTTCACACGCTGGCGGTGCTTTGCTTTTCTTTCTACAGATTTCTGCAGTTTCTTTCTGACGGATGGTTTCTTCGCCTGTTTCTTTTTCAGTTCTACTCCGGCATATTCCCGGAAAGCCGCTGTCATCACATCCACGTCTTTTGCCTTAAAGAAGACCAGATATTTCGGTGGATCAGCACCAACCTCTTTTTTCAGGCTGTAATCAATGCCATATTTTCTTGCCACACGGTCAAAGGATTTGATATTTTCATCTGTGATCTTTAAGTTGGAAAGCTGTACTCCCTGTGCATTCAGCTGCTTGATGGTCTGCTTTCCATGCGGCTTTTTCTTTTCAATCTTTTTTCGGGCTTTTTCCCTTCCTTTCTCCTGAGCCCGTCCGGTCTTTTCTGCCATTTTCACCTGCGTTGCTTTCTGTTTCCTGCGGTTGTCCATTTCCAGGAACTTCCGAAGGGCTGCTTTTAGCACACTGGCAGTGATCTTGACTCCCTGGATGCTCAGGCTGATCACTTTCTGATTTACTTCTTCCTGCAATTACCCACGTCCTTTCTTTCCTTTCATCTCAGAATAAAAACGGGCAATACAATATCCGATGCATGGAACATGTTTTCCATACGGACAGCCACCACATGGTGTTGTTTTTACTGCTTTTTTCTTTTCCGGAAGCAGATAGTGGCACTGTTTCAAGCTACAGCCTTTCTTTTTGCCTCCCCACCAGTAACAGTACTTGCAGGACCATGGCTTTTCTTCGCTGTACTTTCTTCCCTCAATAGCTGCATTTGGTTCTATGATCAGATCTTTATTAGTCTTCATTCTGTTCTTCCTCTTTTCTCATGATTTCTGTCAGTTTTTTCTCTGCCTGACTTCCGGCAGCAATGAGACAATACAAAACTGTAAATATTGCCGCTGCTCCCAGAAGAGCAACAAAAATAATGATATTTCTCATGGTTTCTCCCATCTAAAAAAGCGTCCACAGATTCCTTTCGGTTTCCATGAACGCTCATTCTTATTTAATTAGTGTTTCTTTTTTCTCATAAATGCAAGGGCTCCTGTACCAGTCGCACCAATGCCGAGAAGCATAAACCACAGCCACAGATTGGTGTTATCCCCAGTCTTTGGTGAATCACTGACAGGTTTTCCACCTTCCGGTGTCTTTTCTGCCGGTTTTTCCTCATCCACCATGGTTACATGCTGTACTACACTGGTATCCTTTACTTCGAATTCCACATCTTTTGCAACCAGATAGCCATCCGGTGCTGTTTCTTCACGGAGAGTGTATTTTCCGATCGGAAGCATTTCGATGTAATGTGCTTTCTCTGTACTGGTCCAGCTTTCCACAACTTTTCCATCCTGATCAAGGATTGTGAGTTTCGCTCCCGGAAGTTCTTTTCCGGCGATATCCTGTTTGGAGATTTTCACCTTCGTTACATCATCCTTCATCTCAACTTTCTGCACATCGGCAGTATCTTTGATCGTGAACTTCACGCTTTCAGCTGTCACGTAACCATCAGCAGGTTTTGTTTCAACCAGTGTGTATTCTTTTCCGACAGTCAGCTCACGGATCACATGTGCTTCTTTACCGGAAGTCCATTCATCCACGATATTTCCATCAGCATCTACCACTTTCAGCTTACATCCTGGAAGTTCTTTTCCGGTTGTCAGACTGGATTTGGTAAATTCAACGACGGTTGGCTGATTATCAAAGGTAAAATCATAAGTGACTGTCGGCTGATCCTCACCTGCATACTCAAAGGTAAATTCCTTTACTTCATCGTTGGTTACGAATCCGTCCGGTGCATAGAGCTCTTTTACATAGTAAGTTGCTCCTATTGGAAGATCTGCAACAAATGTGATCTTTCCTTCTTCATCCGTAGATTTCAGTTCAATGATCTCATCGGCTTCAATCAGGACTTTACCTGTTGTCTCAGACTTAATGTCTTCTTTGGCAAATAATCCAAAGATAGCGCCTTCCAATGTACGGTCAGAATCTTTTTCTTTCTTAAGTACAGTGACTTCTACTCTCTGGCGGTTGTTCTGCCAGTCTTTGTCATAGACTACAACTGGTGTATTCTGATCCACGTAAGTCAGATCTACATGACGGATCTCACCATCCAGTACATGACCGTAAGCAGTTCCTGTTTCTTTCACATAGTATTTACCAAGTGGAAGATTTTCCAGTTTTGCAATACCGGTTTCATCTGTCTTGATCGTTGCAATCAGTTCATCCTTTTTATAGTAATCGTCACTGACGCCATCGGCAGCCTTAATGTCTTCCTCAGCATAGACTTCAAACGTAACATCTGTCAGTTTTCCGGTTACATAGTTGAAAATGTGTTCCACCACACCTTTGACCTTATCGGCCAGTGTAACAGAATCCAGAAATTCTCCCTTTTTGTTGATGATGAGTTCACCAACCGGTACCTCGTCCTTCATTTCCACTTTCTGAACCTCTCCGGTATCTTTGACTGTGAATGTCACATCATTGGCTACCAGATAACCATGCGGTGCAAACTCTTCATGTAGGGTATAAGTCTCACCCACTTTCAGATATTTGATCACATGCGGTGCATCTTTGGAAGATGTCCAGCTATCTACTACATTTCCATCTTTATCCGTTACTTTCAGATAAGCTCCATCCAGTTCTACACCGGTTGTTGCATCTGATTTTGTGATCTCAACAGTTGTCGGCTGGTTCTTCTTTACGGATTTTAATGTTACTGTCTGTACATCCTGCCCCTGATAAGAAGCATCAAATCTCAGTACTTCATCCGAAGATACGAATCCATCTGGTGCTTTCAGTTCTTTTACATAATAGCTTCCAAGTGGAAGATCCAGTGTACATGTTGCCTGACCTTTTTCATCAGAAGTCATTTCCTGTAAAAGAGTATCTGCTTTGACGATCACTTTTCCATCTTTCGTCTGAATGTCTTTTGCATTGTAAATACCGAACACTGCTCCGGCTACTGTATTGCCTGTCTCAGCATCCTGTTTTTCGACAGTAATCGACACTTTCTGTCGTTCATCTGTGACAGAGATTTCTTTCTCGATCACTGCAGTATCCTGATCCGCATAAGCAAATTCGACATTTTCCGGTACAGTATTTAACACATAAGTGTCCGGTGCATTCTTCTCTTTAACATAGTACCTGCCAAGTGGAAGATTCTTTACGGTTGCATAACCATCTGCATCCGTTGTGACGGTTGCTACCAGTGCATCCTTTGAAAAATACAGAGTTCTCTGTCCATCTGCATCTACCTGATGATCGGCAGTATAGATATCCTCTGCCGCATAGACTTCAAATTCAGCACCTGCAAGTCCAGCCATTTCATACTGGAATTCCTTATCAAATCCCTTTAACACTTCCCCCTGTTTATAGATCTTTAACTGACCTTTGACCGGGGCGTTGGTATATTCCACATCAATGACTGCATCTCCTGTGACAGGATCGGTCAGATAAGCAGTATCTGTATCAACGGCAACTGTCACATAGTTTTTGGATATTGTGTACCCATCGGGTGCCGTCACTTCCTCAATCCGGTAGTTGCCAGGTTTCAGATTTCTCGGCAGTACCAAGTATCCTTCCTCATTTGTGAAATAAGATTTTTGTACCGTTGGCTTCGGATAGGATGTTGTCTGTTCCACATATTTCTGATTATCCAGGTCGTATACCTTGAACTCAGTATTAGCCAGGAGTACAGATTTCTGTGTTTCTGCATCCTTTTTGATGATCTTTAATTTTGCTTTGAATTCTTTATCCAGCAGCACTCGCCATGTCTGCGGTGTATCCGGATGATTCTCTGTGATCTTCACTACAAAATCATCAACCGGTGCATAGTTGTGTTTGCTTGTGGTTTCTCTTACCACATAAGTTCCATATGGAAGCGGAATCGATCTTGCATATCCTTTTTCATCGGTAAACATTTCTGTCTGACCATCTGCAGTCAGTACAACTGGTCTGGCTGAGTCAAAATCATAACTTCCATCTGCTTTTACTTTCAGATCATTGACAAGCCATGCTGAAAAACCGACTCCCTGCAGAAGATCTGCATCGGTCTTTCCATTGTTTGCGGCTTTAATGATCTGGAACGGCTGCTTAATGACTGTTTCTTTACATACAGAAGTTCTTTCTACTGTCGGAACAGTAGCACCTTCGTAAGTACAGTCCACATCATGTTCTGTCGGATCCAGTACGTACCCCACCGGAGCACTAAGCTCTTTCAGATAATACTTTCCAAGATAGAGATCTGATACAGAAGCTTCGCCATTCTTATCCGTTGTCAGGGATGTGATCAGGGTGTCTTTCTTATAGATTGTTCCGGTTTTTCCATCCGGATGAACAATGTCTTCTCTTGCATAAAGACCATATACCGCACCTTCCAGTGTTGCGTCTCCCTGGGCTTCATTGCCTGTCTCAGCATCCTGTTTTGCAATGTTGAGCTTTGCATTTGTTCGCTTATCCGTTGCATTTTTGGTCGTTGTCTTTCCGATAGCAAGAGTCACATTATAAGACTTTGTATCAATCTGATACCCTGTTGGAACAGAGATTTCTTTCAGATAAACAACTTCCTGTGTCTTTTCCATTGTAAGCTGTGAAGCACCATTCTGATCAGTTTCAGGCATCTCTGCGATCAGCTTTGTACATGCAGCATCGGAATAGATCCCGTACACTGCACCAGCCAGTGCATTGCCTGTATCCTGGTCTTTCTTTACAATGGATACCTTACATTCTTTTGTCCAGGTTACTTTAAAATCCACATATTTCTCATTTCCGACACCTTCACCGAAAACAAGAGCCAGATCCTGTGTTCCGGATCCTGTTACAATCTTGTAAGCAGAGTATTCTTTATCAATGCTTCCCTTCATCTGAGAAGAAAATGTAGCACTGACGCTCTCTGCCTGATCAAGTGGTGCTGTCAGATAAAACTGTGTACCTCCACTGATTTCTACACTTGCTCCTGCAGCACTTGTTTTACCGGTTGACACATTTACAAGCTTTACACCACTTGGCAACTTAAATGTAATCGTCTGCAGTTTATCTGCTTTGAATGTGATCACACTTGTTCGCTGGCTGTTTCCTTCCACATAAGCCTTTACATTAGATTCGGAAAAGCTCATATCTACAGACGGAATGTCCGGCATATTTACACAATAGTTATAAAGTTCCATTGCCAGGTTCTTTCCTGTCGCATTGGTTCCGGATGCCCAGTCACTGGATCCATTTGCATAAGCCGCTGCAAGATGGGTAATGATGAATCTCTTTCCTGCCGGAAAATCCGGATGTTTCTCATCGAAGAAACCATTCTCATCACTTGCTTTTGTTCCGTAATAGCAGACCTTTGCAAGTGTCTTTCCATCGGCAAGTTTCTGGATCGTATAAGTTCCATTTCCCGGTCCTTTTTTCGATGGTTCAACACAGTATGCTGTCGCATTGATGCTTCCCCATTTCACATAATATGGACAAGTCAGATAAGAACCTAATCCATAGTCTGCGTAATAGTACCAGGAGCCGGCTGTAACTGTGACTGATTTTGTTCCTGTTTCACCGGAAGCAAGCATCATTGGCATATCAAAAGTAATACTTTCGCCTGCTTCAAGATCTGCAAGAGCAACTTCCTGATCAACAGCTTCCTGCATAATCTCTGAGAGTGTGATCCCTGTTTCCGGATCAACGGTCTCCTGATCCTCCGTTGCTTCGATCTCTGCATCAAATTCTTTTTCTGTCAGTTCTGTTTTGCTCTCCGTGTCAGCAGCATCAGTTTCCTCTGTAGACGAGTCAGCCTCAGAATCCTCTGTTTCTGTCTTATCGGAAGAACCAGCATCCTGATCAGAAGAACTTTCTGACTGCGAATCTTTCTGTTGATCCGCTTCTTTTACCACGATCTTTCGATTGATCTGGTAGGTTGGGTGATCCGTTGTCTGTGGTTCTACATAATAGACTGCCTTATAGGAATTGGCATAATCGGTAGAAAAGTCATTTCCATCCGTATCTTTTGCTTCCTGAAATGTAACTTTTACTTTGCTGTCATCCTGGATCGTAAGACCGGTATAATCACTCTTTACATCGAAATTGTCTCCAACCTTGATCTCATAATCCTTTGCAGTTACCACTTCATCTTCATCCAACTGATCCTTGATCTCCTCATAATACGGAATCTTTTTTACAGATCCGGCATCATCAGAAGCATAGGCAACAGCGGGAGAGAGTACCGTCGATAGAACCGTTACTGCAGTCAGTAAACCGGACATCACCCTGCGTGCTTTCTTTTTCACGTTCATTCTCTTAAATCCTTCCTTTCTGATTTTTTTGTGTATGGTTATCTGTTCGTGTCTGCGTATTATCTTTTATACGAAGATGATCGCCTCCTTTCCTGAAATTTGCGCTATTTGGGACAGTCAGCACAAGCTGAGATAACAGCACAAATATATGGCGGTACCTGTTTGTCACAAATACCGCCACATGATTTCTACTGTCATCCTCTTTTCAGATTCAGACATTTTATTTTGATTTAAGATTTAAGCGTTTTCCTGTTTTCTTTCCCGGATCCGTTCCTATATCAGTTTCCATCTCTGATACGTTTTCTTCTGGCAGACACGCAGCTTTTCGCTCTATGCATGTTCAAACCGAATATCACTCCGGGCAGGCTATTCATTTTTCAAGGTACATGAAGGTGTTCTATGCAAACCCTTCATATAACGAAACGCTCAGAGCCTGTTTTACAGTGGTCTAATTCAATTTTTTTAAAATTCTTCGTTTTCCGCCTTTTTTTTCATCGTTTTTAATGCCCTGTTCAGGAGGTCATTTACACTCTGCTGTTTGATTCCCAGATAATCTGCAACATCCTGCTGACGCATTTCCTCGAAATAAACCAGATTGAGTACCGTCTTTTGTCTCTCTGTTAACTCTTTGATCAAAGCGTTTAGAATTTCTCTGTCGATAACATCGTCAACAAAATCTTTTGAAGATCCTCTCATAATCTCCGCATCATCTGTAACATCGCTGTTAGAAAACACACCATGATTGGTGCTGATTTTGCTCTGGCTGTATGCCATACGGTCTTCAGCCTCCATCAGCAGACGGATATACCAGTTTTCATTATCAAAGAACTCTTTATTGAATTCCTTGTTATCGCCAGTTACACTCACATATTCATAGTCATCACAACTATGAAGCGGAAATACGGTTGATTGATTTCCTGCTGTATAAAGTACATATCCGTGATCATAAACAGAGATTGTTGTATCTGCATTGATCATTTCCTTTACTACAACTTTGTGTTCCTTCAAGGATTTCACGCTTGGGATTCTCTTCTCCACATCAGCAACTTTCACGATTTTTTTCAGTTCTTTTAATGTCAACATAAAGACCACCTTTCTGCCTTTCGGCTCCGGGTGGTCCATTCCATCTTTTATGAAATTTCTGCACAGACATAAAGAACTGCAGTACAAGAGGTCACGAACTCACCCGTTTTTTTTGAACGGGAATCCGCGACTCCTTTGTAACGCATGTATCTGCGTTTAGATTAAGTTTGCCAGATTGCCTGGCTTATTCAGTTGATATGTGCATCTTCTGATTCATTCTCTGTTTGCTCTTTGCGAAACATGGAATAATCGCCCATAGCATCGTAAGGACAATGCCTTACAAATTCCTGGTATTCGATTTCAGTCATCTTTGCTTCCTCCTTTGTGTCATATTATCAAAATCTCTCTCTGCAATTATTTTTGCAGAAGAGAATTCAACCTCTATATAACGAAACGCTGAGAGCCTGTTTTACAGTGGGGTACGACAAAAAATTTAAAAATTTTTTGAAATACATCAAAAAAGCCCGACAAAACAAATACTTCAACAATCTCCAAAACCAGAAAATACTTCTGATCTTGCAGTGTATCCGTAAATGTTTTGCCGGGCTCTTAGTGATTCCAGTCAGGTTCAGCTCCTTGACAAACTCTTGCTATCTGGTGCGTTCTTGATGGTTCCTGCCAAATCCAACACTTACTACAGACAGCTCATTCTATTCTGTTATGATCCCTGATTCATCATCTTTCGGGAATACGTCCGCATCCTGGACTTTAATTGTTCATCTCGGATGTGGATCGGACGAACCGACACCATATCATCCTTTACAAATATCTCCAATGTACTGCGACATTTTTTGCACTCCACTTCTGAATCGCTTTGTGCGCTCTTTTCAATAAATGCTCCACATACAGAGCAGTGTACATGCCATTTAATAGCACCTGATCCCATATAGGCTTCCTCCTTTAAGCAATAAGATATTTCTCCATTTATTACTCAACGGACCAAAGGGAAATCAAATCCGCCTTATGAGCATCATGCCATCCATTCCGTAAGTGCCAAAGCTACACGAACAGCACGATTTCTATTCTGATCAGATCTGCTTTGTCGATCTGTGCATCCTTTTTTATCCTTTCACCAGCTACCACTCACTCTTTCCGGTATAAAAAATTCCGCTGTGATTAATTAACATGATATTTCAATAGTTTCAAATACATCACCAGTCAGATCACAGATGTCCTGGATCTGAATCTCGGTATCATCAATCCGTAAGTGGACTGATGGATCAAAAAATTCTACGGTTCCAGATAATGTATGGTACTGACCAATTAATGGATTCTTCCATGACTTTTGAAAATAAGTTGCCTGTATCTTCATTCCATATGCCAGGATTCTTAATTTCATATCCAGCTCATTTTTCTTTTCCTCAGATAAATCTCTTTTTGGTTCATAAATGATTTCCTGTTGCCGGATCGTTTCATCCAGTCCACGAAGTGCCGCAAATGGAGCAAACTGTTTTGCCCTGCGTCCTACATCCATGGGATGCCTCCTGGAAACCGGTCTTGGTAAATATAAATACGGTTGATATGCACTTGCCAGCACTTTTTGCACCTCCTCTAAGCACGGTGACCACCAATCTGTTCATTGCGTTCTCTATAGGTGGAACACTCCAGCAGATTGGATCCACGCATGATCGCATTCTTTCCATAACGCTGCTTTACATTCAATACTGCTTCCTGTAAATGCCGTTCCTTATCGGTCTGTTTGGGATCATCAAACAGGCTGTACTGCACATAACTTTCAGGAGCAACCCTGTTCGCACACACCTCGATTCTTCGGATTCCGGTATATTTGTCTGCAATCCTGAGATATAAATCTGCCACTGCATCTATGATTTTTTTGGAACTGTTACTTCCTCTTTCAAGTTTTACTGTTCCTTTGGATGCCTCATGCTCATACCTGTGGTCGTATGCAATCCATAAGGTGATAGAACTTGTCACCAGTCCCTTTTCAAACAGATCCAGGACCAGGTTGTCTGTCATTTCCCTTACAATCACGAGTGCTTCGTCAAAAGAATAATTTCGCATCAGCACCTGGCCATTCGATAGGCTGTGTTCCTCAGAATGATAGTTCTTGATGTCACTCATCCGGCATGTTTCATAACCCCATGCATGATCGATCAACAGCTCTGCATCAATCCCAAACATCTTATACAGCCAGTCTTCGGATCTTAAAGAAGCCATTGCGATATCGCCCATCGTATGGATCCCGTAACCGGCCAGTTTTTTTTCGGTCCGGGATCCAATCCTCCAGAAGTCACTTAATGGTTTATGATCCCATAGCTGCTCTCTGTAAGAGAATTCATCCAGGATTCCAATATGGTCATCCACATGCTTTGCTACGATATCCATTGCAATCTTAGCAAGATACAGATTGGTTCCCACACCTGCAGTTGCAGTGATGCCAGTTTCCTCCATGACTGCCTGCATAAGCTTTACCGCCATTTCTTTTGCAGTGAGATGATAAAGCTGCAGATAGTTTGTCACATCAATAAAACACTCATCAACACTGTACACATGGATATCTTCTTTTGAGACATACCGCAGATAGATTCCATAGATCTTTGCGGAATAATCCATGTACAACTGCATCCTCGGCATGGCTGTAATGTACTTCACACAATCCGGTATCTCATGGATCCGGCACCGGTTCTTGATGCCAAGCGCCTTCATGGCCGGAGTGATTGCCAGGCAGATTGTTGACTTTGATCTGGTAGGATCTGCAACCACCAGGTTTGTTTTAAATGGATTCAGCCCACGTTCTACGCATTCTACAGAAGCATAAAAGGACTTCAAATCAATACAGATAATAGAAGTCTGATCCTGACTCACATTGCCACCTCCCATACGTCTTTCCTCTTTTTGTAACATGTATCCCATTTTGACTATCAATGATTGTCTATCCTTCCTGTTTTCATTGAATTACAGGAAATTCATTTCACATATCCATTGACAAAAGAGGAAATATTGTGTATCTTATAGGAAAGATGTTTCCCTTATCTGTGATTCACATTATAGGAGAGATATTTCCCTTTGTCAAGATTAATTTTTATTTTTAAGGAAACACATTTCCCGTTTTGCCTTGAAGCGGCTAATGAAACTTATAAGACAGGGCTTAGAAAGAGGTATGTTTATGACATTCGGTGAAAAAGTAAGATCATTAAGAAAAGAAAAAAAGATGAGTCAGCAGGAACTGGCCAGTATGGTTGGTGTTTCATATAGGACTATTCGATCCTGGGAAGTAGAAGGACGTTTTCCAAAACAAAATGTTCTGTATCAGAAACTGGCAGATGCATTACAGTGTGACGTTTCTTATCTCATGAGTGAGAATGAAGCTTTTATCACAGAAGCATCCGAACAGTTTGGTAACCGTGGTGCCAGACAGGCTCAGCAGATTCTGGAACAGGCTGCAGCTATGTTTGCCGGTGGATCACTGACAGACGAAGATAAAATAGCTTTTATGGATGAGATCCAGAGCCTTTATCTGGATTCCAAAAGACGTGCAAAGAAATTTACACCGAAAAAATATCTGAAAAACCAAGAGGAAAAATAATAGAAGGCGGGATTATTGTACACCTAATCTGTTACCTTATAGTTACAAGGATATTTCTGCCCTTTTATTTTTTACTTTTGAGGTGATTTATTTGAGAAACACTTACATATATACAGAAACAAAGAAATTAATCAAGAAATATGGAACCCGAGATCCATTTGAGATCATGGATCAGATGAACATTGTTGTCGGGGAAACTTCCAGATATAAGACACTGAAAGGATATTGTTTTATGAGCTGCAAGACGATCTATGTCATGATCAGTAGTTTCCTTTCAGAAGAAGAAAAGATGATTGTTGCCGCCCATGAATTAGGGCATATCATTCTGCATCGTTCCCAGCTGAAAATGGCTCCGATGCAAGATGATACCCTCTACAATATGACGGATAATACAGAATATCAGGCCAATCTGTTTGCTGCCGATCTGCTGATTGAAGATGAAGACATTGAAGAGATGGTTCAGAACGAAGACCTGGATTATTTCGGACTCTGCAGTTCATTGAATGCGACTCCGGAACTCATGAGCTTTAAATTATACAGCCTGACAAAACGAGGCCAGGCTTATCATATGCCGATGGAGATTCAGAGTAATTTCCTGGCAAAATAATAAAGGATAAGTGTATTCTACAATAAGAAAACTATAGATTTATCTCACTGAAAGGGGGATTATTTATGTCAAAACATCATATAGAAAAGGTAACCTGCCCTTCCTGCCATCATGAGGGAGATTTTGAAGTCTGGGACAGCATTAATACTGTACTGGATCCTGCAATGAAAGAGAAGGTACTTAATCAGTCTATTTTCCTTTATACCTGCCCAAACTGTGGAGAGACCTTTCGTTTAAACTATCCTACACTCTATCACCAGATGGAAGATCTTGTCATGATTTATCTGGTTCCTGAATCAGAAGTAGAGAAGACATATGAAATGTTTTATGGAGAAAATGCTTTGGCTGATTATCGTACCGAAAAGTACTTATACCGGATTGTGACATCAGCAAATCAGCTCGTTGAAAAGATCCAGATCTTTGATGCAGGTAAAGATGACAGGGTAATGGAACTTGTTAAATTACTTGCGACAGATTCTATTCTCAAAAATGATCCCGATATAGAATTTGATGAACTGCGCTTTGCTGTCGACGACGACGGAACAAATATTCTTGTAATCATTAATAAGGGTGAGATTACTGGTGCAGTTGACATTGACAATATGTATGAATTTGCTTCTTCACACTGCAATGATTTCAAGGATCTCCGCGATGATGATGAAATAGTTATCAATAGGGAGTGGATCCTTAACAAACTTGCCGAAGCAGAAAACGAATAGTATATTTGGTGGCTACACCCCCAAGCCCCTGTAGAATAAATAACGCCAGTACTGGATATCAAATCCCGCACCGGCGTTATTTATTAAAATATTTTGTTTTTTAATCTTCAACACTCTCTACTGAAACTTCTTTTTTCTTCCTACTTTTACCAGAAATCATCTTGTGTCCTGTATAAATAGCCATAATCATGCAAAGCAAAGAACTTGCTGCAAAGTACTTATGGCCTTCTTTTGATCCCTTATAACCTGTATAAAAAGTTCCAAGCATTGTAATCAGTGCACCGATAGACCAATATTTATGTGATTTCATTCAGATACCTCCTGCCGTTTTTCTTAATCATATACCTTTTAAAAGATATATACAAACTGGTATTTTGAATCAATCGACAAGCAGCTCGGATCTTCCACTATAAATTCATACCTTCAGCAAATAGGATATGGCAATAAAAATATATCCGGAGATTTCTCTTCCTACTGGATGCAGTCATCCTTAAAGATTTCACCAGTAGAACAAGTTGAACTTTTGAAAAATTTATATCGAAACAACTTCAACTTTACTCCTGCTAATATTCATGCCGTCAAAAATTCCATCCATCTTACCGCCTCTGAAAATGGAGAATTTATGGAAAAACCGGAACCGGACGAGTGAACGGGCAGGATATAAATGGCTGGTTTATAGGTTTTATAGAAAGCCAAAATAATACATACTTTTTCTCCACAAATATTCAAAGCGAACAACGTGCAACTGGTAGTAAAGCATCAGATGGTGCTTTATCTACTCGTATTGATTCGTCACATAAATATAAGCATCTTCCAACGTTGCAGGAATTGACATACACTCCAATTCTGGCTGTATTTCAGAAATCACTCTTAACTGCAATCCCCCCTCAACATACTGTTTAGATGTAATACGATACTTCTGTTCCACTTCTCTTGCTTTTCTCTCATCAGGTACTTTGCAAATCCAGATTTTCCCCTGTGCTTCTTCTGTCAAATTCTTCATAGAACCCGCATACAGAAATCGACCTTTATGCATAATTGCAAGCTGATTGCAGGTGGCAGCTAAGTCTTCTACCACATGAGTTGAAAACAAAACCGTTCTGTTTTCAGAAAAATCTACTAACAAATTGCGGATGCGAATACGTTCCTCCGGATCTAAACCGGTAGTTGGCTCATCCACAATTAAAAATTCCGGTTCATTTAAAAGCGCCTGCACCAATCCTACCCGTCGCTTCATACCGCCTGATAACTGCTTCATTTTCTTCTTACGATGTTCTATAAGACTGGTCTTTTTCAAATAATAATCTATCCGCTTTCTACATTCTGCTTTCGGAACACCTGCCAGATCTCCCATATACTCCAAACACTCCTGAACCGTCAAATTAGGATACAGTTCAATTTCCTGTGGTAAATACCCTATCTTTCTTTGGATTTTTTCATAGTTTCCTTCGCTATACAAAATTCCGTCTAATGTAACCATTCCGTTTGTAGGTTTAAGCACAGTGGTCAAAACTCTCATCAAAGTTGTCTTTCCCGCTCCATTTTCTCCCAATAGTCCAAATATCCCATTTGGTATATCTAAATCTGCATGGTCGATTGCTGTGACACTATTCTTAAATCTTACCGTTAAATCCTCAATATGAATACTCATAAATTTACCCTCTCTTTCTTACGATCTTCGGCAATGCCAGTAACAAAATCAGTCCGATACAAATACACAAGCCTTTCCCATACAGCCATGTAATATCGGCAGTATTTTCTATATCTCTAAAAGAATAAGAAAACAGATTCCATGCTCCAAAAAGTTTATCTCCACCTGTGGAATTTGTTGCTACCCATATCAAAAGACTGCTTCCAATTCCCATCCACATATTGCGAAAAAGCATAGACAATGTATTAGCCAATATTCCCCAAAAGAAAATAGTTACTACAATCGCCCCAAAACAGGTAATAAACTGAAGTATTTCACTTTCTGTTACTGGATGTGTAATTGGTTTCTGAAACGCAAAAAACAATCCATATCCAAGAACAGCGAGCAGCAGCAAAAAAGTTCCCTGTATCATCAGTCTCTGTATAATAGAATAGATTCTCTTTTTTATCTGATACAGTCTCTGAACTTCGGAACGGTTGCTTGTAATTTCCTGCACATAAGTATCTGCACAAAAAACAGCAGTCAATATCGCAAAAGGCGGCTCTATGGATAGTCCTATTTCATACGTGAAAACAACTGCACGAATCACACTTAAAATTACAACAAAGGATACTGCATAAGCAATTTTATAAAATGGCAGAACAATCTTCATTTCCTTCTTCATTTATATTCGCCTCCGCTTCCAAATCTGTATCGAAATCAGTATAATTACTACCGATACAATAATAAGAAAACTTTGATTTAAGAGCGCCATCGGGGGCGGTGTCGTATCAAAAAGCTGCCCCGGAAATCGTACCATGATTGCCAAAGGTTTGCCCCAATATCCGTAAACTCCCTCTGCATTAGTTCCGCCCAAATTGGAATACACCATATAAAGAATCAAAAGTGGTACACCCGGAAGTGGATTTTTAAATATGAGTGAAATCAATGTATATATACTCACAATCATCAGCATATTAGGCAATATATAAAGTACCGTAGAAGCCACAAAATCCCATAGTCGCACTTCAAATCCACTATCCTTTGTATAGATGCGGCACAATACCCAAAACAGTATATTCAAAATAGTTAGCACAAGCAAACAAATTGTAAATCCTGCACTCACTTTTCCCATTACATACTTCCCGGCAGTCACAGGCTTTGTATGCAACAATTCATAAGTATGCTTTTTTGTATCTTGTAAAAATAAAACCGCCAACATAATAATTGCAAAAAACACCATATACAGACCCGCAAAATCAGCAAATTTTCTTGCGTAATAAAAAGAAAATGTCTTATCTTCCAATTTTTTATCTAGATATGCATTGATTTCTTCTGCCGTTCCCTTATAATACGTACTGTCCTCGTATAAATACCTTGCCCCGTACCAGTCATATTCCTGCTCCAAATACGCATAGGCCTCTTTTAAATTCATGCTTTCCAGCTTTTCAATGACATTCTGTGCTTCTGAATCCGTCAATCCAAACACATCCGTTAATTTTATTTTTACCTTTTCATGCCATACCTCTCTGTGCTTTTCAGGCGTGGCTGGAATATAGCCCTCATACACTTCTCCTTCAACCGAAGTGTTGGACTGATCATTGATGATTTTCTCCCCCGTTGTAAGATAATGTGTGGTTAAATATGGACTTGTCGCATTAAACACACCATAAATCACAAGCAGAACACCTACCCAAAATAACGGTCGCTTTAGATAATTCATAATCTCTCTTTTAAAAATAGCAATCATACGTATTCCTCCTTTCCTTCGTTATAGACATCATAAAATATAAATCACAACAAAAAGACAACAGCATAAAAAAATCGGACCGCTCATGCAATCCGATGAAATACTGCTGTTATTACAGCTCCACTCTGTTTTTCATTTTCTATCAGTAACTGACCACCATGCTTTTCACAATACAATCTGCTGATATACATGCCCATTCCTGAATGTTTCAAACTGTCTTTCACATTTTGCTGATAAAAAAGCTCTGTTGCCTTTTGCTTATCTATTGTAAATCCCACTCCATCATCCTTTATTCTGATCTGTAATTCAGAACAGGTAAGAAACACTTCCATTTCCACTTTTGTCTTGGCGTAACGAAAGGCATTTGACAAAAGGTTTTCTATAACCTCTAAAATCACTTCCTTATCTCCTGAAAATTTTTCTTCTGTTTCCGAACATTCTAATTCATATAGCTTTCCAAATTTTTTCCTAAACACGTTCATCTCTGCCCGTACGTCTATTTCTACCTGTTTACTGGTAATTTCTTCTGCTACTAACTCCCTTGTATCTAAACTGCTCATCTTTCGCATAGTTTCCACAAAGATATCCATACGTTCAATCTGTTTTTTGCTTTCATTTACCATTTCTAAGGCTTGCTCCATGTTTATCTCTTTCTTCGGAAGATATTCTGAAAGCATTTCCTGATACCCCTCCAGCACAGAGAGCGGAGAACGTATATCATGTGCAATGGCAGCCCGCAAAGCCTTTTCTTCCTCAAGCATTTTCCATAACTGTTGATTATTCTCTGCCAGCTGTCCTCTCATTCGTTCAAACTCTTTGCACAATCCGCCCATCTCATCTTCATTTTCATAAGTGATATGGAAATCTAAATTATTTCGACCAACTTGTCGGGAAGCCAGTTCTAATTCTTCGATAGGGCATTTCAGTTTATGCTTATAAAAAAGAAATACCGCTATAATACTCCCTGCAACAGATACGATAAGCACTGTAAATGTCTGAAGAAAATCACATATTTCCGATACATGATAATCAAATTCTTTCATTTCATAAGAATGTGGTCTCGGAACATCTGGCAAATACCTTCTACCATCCCCTTCAGCCATTTCAAAATATTCTTCTTGGTCTACATAATTCCACCAAATGTTGTTTTGTACTGTGCTTGCTATTCGCATAATTAGTGCTGAAAGATAAAAACTAATTATTAAACTAATTATCATATACAAAACAATGGTTTTCCTTAACGAAAGATTTTTTATTTTGCCCAATTATATCCCCTCCCCCATACCGTTGCAATATATTCGTGTTCCGAATACATTTTCATTTTCTTGCGGATTCTGCGAATCAACTCCGTAACCACCCGGCTGTCCCCTTCTGCATCATATCCGCCAATCTTCTCATAGATTCGTTCTTTATCAAATACCATTTCAGGGTTCATAGACAAAAATTCTATGATCTCATACTCTAATTTCGTAAGCTCTAAAGCATTCCCTTTAATATGTACACATTTACTGGCATAGTCAATCACTAATTCTCCATAAAACCTTTGTTCTTTTTTCCTATGTAAACGTTCTTCCCGTTTCAAATGGGCAATAATTCTAGCATCTAATTCTTTCAAACTAAATGGTTTTAAAACATAATCATCACCACCAGACAACAATCCCATTACTCGATCCTGTTCTTCTACTTTTGCAGTCAAAAAAATAATCGGACAGGAAACCATATCTCTGATTCTTCTGCACACTTCAATTCCGTCCATTCCCGGCATATTTACGTCCAATAAAATAATATCGGGATTTGCACTTATCTTTTCCATTGCTTCTATGCCATTTTCTGCAATAATCACTGTATAATTCTTCAATGTAAAGTATTGATTCAACATTTTTAGCAATTCTCTATCATCATCAACCATTAAAATTTTATAGTTCATAAATTCCACCTCTGGCTATAATGCTATCTTTTCTTTATAGTATATCTTATAAAAAACAACAAATAAACAACAATTCCTAAAAGGCAACAGCCTTTCTAAACTGCCGCCTTTTCTCCTTCATTTTATTTCCATTATTGATAAACCATCTCTGTATCCACAATCTCCCTTGCACACGATTACATATTGTTCATTCTCGCTACCCATTCCATCTGATTTTCTGCCTTTAACTGTTCCGTGATCCCCTGTGCCTGTTTCATCTGCTCTACAATTCTTTCAAACCTTAAATACTTATAGTAGTCTGTATCCAAACAAACAAGCCGAAGTCGCACAACAACTTGAAAATCTTATCAACGGAACAACAGTCCCAGATACTATTATAAAAAAGGAAAAAGAGCTCCTTCGAGCTCTTTTGATTCAGTTCTGTAAACTTGAATTTACTCAATTCTTACTTCGACACCTTCAATCTCAACATAAACGATTTTGTCGGTATCAGTGTTGTTTTGCATATTTATACCTACCTTAAACCAAGCGCCTTTTTCTACATCCATTTCAACTGGCATTCCTGGGGTAAGATATGTTGGCTCGTATGCATTTTCTTCCTTGACACTAATTGGTTTTAACACCACCTCTGTATCGCCTAATCCATCGCCAGAATAAATTGTAATCTTGTTGCCTATCGGGGAGATTTCCTCATCGGAATAGACAAAATCCTCTTGATAAACAATTTCTTCGGTACTTCCTGCAGGGACAACAATTTTGATTTTGTAGGTATCATTCTTACCACATCCTGTCAAAGCAAGAACACAAGCCAATGTTAGAACTAATGCTATCAATTTTTTCATACATTCACACTCCTTTGTTAAATTCAAGTTATCTAACTGTTTCAATCTCCGATTTGCACTTCAAATCGTTTTCTTTATTCTATCATAGCATCCATTATTCCGCCATCAGTCTTTCGAACCAGGTATCCATGACAATGATAAACTGGCCTGCTCCTGGCAATTCTTGTAGCATTTCGTCAAGAGTTTTCTGTTTCACATATTTCTGCACATACACCCAACAGGCAATGCTACTGGCTTCTGATACAATGTCAGCTATGGTTTTGCGCATAAGCTCTTCAAATTCAGTAATTTCTTCTTTTGGGACAACATCATACAGTGTTGGTGCCTGATGACTTAATTTTACGCCATTTTCATTTGCATCTTTAAGCAGATTCTTAACTTTTTCTCTTGAATCCTCCGGTACTTTCATGTACTCCCACATAAATGCTACCACATCGGACGGTGTGTCTTTTTTAAGTGGTGGTAACTGAATATAATCATTGTTTTCGCTCATTTTCATATCCTCCTCACGATATAATAAAATCAATAATACGTTCTCTTGTCATGTCCAGTACAGTATCTACGAACACTCCTGCAAACAGGATCAGATACAGAATTACACTCAGCGAAAACAGAAATGCAACCTGTACCCAGTCATGGTAACAGTATGCAGTTGCTATAATCAACAAAGTGAATATAAAACCAAGGATTCCCCTTACAACCGCATAAGTCTGTACTGTCATCTTCACTGCCAGGCCGATCACAAAAAGGATCAGCCATACCGGCAGTAATAATATCTTCCCAGCAAATTTTAAAATAAACATGTGCACCTCCTATATTACCAGTCCTGGCATATCATGGTTTACCTCTGCCTGATAATACCCGTTCATCGTTGACGGTGCATTAAACAGGGCTGCTAACAAATATTTCTTGATATTCTTCACCTTTGTGGTGTTACCACTCATACAGTGTAAGACATACTCGATATGTGAATAGGTCAGCATCAGAAATTTTTCTTCACCAGTGATGCCGGATACCAGTTGCTGGCAATCAATATCTTGTCGTTTTTACACATCACAGTTTCTACGATCAGGTTCACGATTTCATCTACCTGTCGCATATCGTCATGATGGGTTACTTCCAGTGATTCATAATCAATGGTCTTTTTGACAAGGTTTTCATAAGCCTGATAATCCTCAGAGTGATTATCGCTATCAAATCTTTTCTCATCCACAGATATGATAGGATTAGATTTATTATCATTCATTTCAGTATTACTAAGATTAGTATTATTAGGGTTTGAAATGTAAACTTCTTGAAGTTTGATTTTGGGACTTCATGAAGATTCGAGTCCACCATACTAAAAATGGAATCATCTTCACTTAATACCCGGATGATTACCGGTACTTTACGGTATCCCAGTTTCTCCGCAGCATGTTTTCTTCTGTGGCCGGATATGATCTCATAGTAGCCATCCGGTACCGGTCTGACGATCAGCGGATTTAAAATGCCATACTTCTCAATGCTTTCCTGCAGAAGAAACATTTCCTTATCATCTTTCACTTGAAACGGATGCTCTTTGAATGGACGAAGACGCTCAATCTCAATTTCTATGATTCTTTCTTCTTTTTCTCCTGATTGTCTGTTTGGCTCAGTCATCTTGACTCCTTTCCTCCAGAATTCAGAAAATAAAAAATGCCTGCCTGGAACTTTTATAGATAGTAAAGTTCCAAACAGACATTGCTGTTTGACCATTAGCTGTAGCTGATAGAATTGAATACTGTTTCAGCTAATTCATGTTTGCAGGTTTGGGAGAGATTGTTTCTTTTCCCGCCTTTTCTCTGATTTACATCCCCGAATAAGGGGTGACAACGGAGCGGAACCCCAATGTTAGCTGGACTTCTTAAAACCCATGTTTGCAAACCGGTAATTTTGATTAGCTGTCAGCTAACAAAAATCGGATTGCGTTAGCTGGAAATTAATCATTTTGAATGCAATTTCATGTCACAAACGTGATTAGAAAATAACAAAAGCGTTCGCTGTCAGCTAATCCAGCTAACATTTTCGAACGCTTTGAAGCCCGTCGCCAAGAGGATTTGAACCTCCGACCCCTCGCTTAGGAGGCGAGTGCTCTATCCAGCTGAGCTATGACGACATATGCCGCAAACCCTTCATTTTACTGGGTTTCTGGGATTTTTCCCTTCGGCCATATATTAGATTATCAGCTCTTTTACAAGCTGTCAATCACAGATTTTTCTGAGTTGTTTTTTTACTCAGAGAAATACCCCTGCTCTCTTTATAGAGACGGATACTCTATCTAACTGAACTATGAGAATTCCTAACCCATATCTATGATTTTACTATATCTAAAGAAAAATTACAAGCATAATCTGGCTTCTCATTTTAAATTTTACATTCAGACAAATATTCACAATCCGCTTCGCTGCTTACCTGATTTGATTAAAAAAGTGCAGAAATATCTCTTCTGATATATCTGCACTTCTTTCTTAATTTTGTAGTATTGTCTGGACATAGGACACCATATCTTGTTTATATAATTCGAGAAGATTCTTTTTCTTTGCATAAACTGCAAAGCCATGGATCTTCAGCCCATTTTTCTTTACATAGTTAATCATATCCTGGTATCTGTTCGGAGAATCCGTCGTCTGTCCCATCATTGAAATAATGTCGTCATAATCCTGAATGTAGGAAAGCATGCTGATAAAGTGGGTCTGCATAGTTTCTTCGTCTGTCACATCCACATCATGACAGATATCTGTATTATCCAGAAGCGACAAATATGGATATTTCTCTCTGTCCCAATTCATGCTCATCCCCGACGGATACGGACAGAAACCAATGTTTGGTTCCACACAGTAACCATCCGCGTCTTCCGTATGAACTGCACACCAGAGTTCTCCCCATTCCAGTTCTTTATCATCAGACAGTTTCTGATACCACTCAATAAAATCTCTGTAATCCACAATATCATTTATGGAAACATAGGCAAGATACCAGTCGTTATCATTGTATTCTGCGATTGCGTCTTTGGAATCCTGAATGCTTTCCCCCTTACGCATTTCTGTGTCTATTTTAGTTTCTTTTCCATTTTCATGCACTTCCCACGCCTCCCACGCGGTCGTATCTCCCGGAAGATAAAACTGCATAAGTGGTCTGCTCAATATGTTATTGTCATAAAAAATAAGATTTCCTCGCACCAAACGTCCACTGACAGAAGTGAATTTTCCAGTCCAACTAAAAGTCTGCGGAATGATAATATCGTATTCACCATACCCTCTCGATACCGCACTGACCTGACTACGATGATTACCCGGCAAAAACAGTTCAGAATAAACAGAAAGATCCAAATCCATTCTGGTCGTAGTCATTTCTTCATATTTACCAACTACTTCATTGGGATTATAATAAAAATCCGACACGGCCTTTGGGAGGATAAATACAGCACATAAAACAATTACAAGGACAGCTACTCCTACAATCATTCCCATTTTAATAAAAGCCTTGCGGATTGACCATCTGATTTCTTTTATAAATTGCCTGTTGATCTCATCTTTTTGATTGTTTTTCTGTCCTGCTAACCATTCTTTATTTTCCGGATTCTCTGCATTCTCACTCTCCAGATCAGAAAATTCTGGTATCTCACCTTCTTCATAGAGAAATTCACTGATTGCGTCCTGTTTTTCAATAGCTGCTTCAACTTCTTTTTTTCTAACATCGTCCAATTTTCCCTGTTTATATAAGTTCAGTAACTCACGATACGTCATTTGGAGTCCTCCTTTCTACACTCTTCCAGATATTTTTTCAATTCTTTCCTTGCCCGGTATGCAAGCACCCGTACATTTTCCAACGTGATATGTAAAACTGCCGCGATTTCTTTCTGTGTCATTCCGCCAAAATACTGCATCTGAATGATTTCTCGCTTCTTTATATCCAGTCTGAGGATTGCCTGATAAAGCATCCGCCTGTCTTCTTCCTCGAAAATTTTTTCAGGCAGACCTTCTTCTGTTTTTTCTTCTAAAGGATATATCTGTTCATCCATCAGAATCTCCCGTAATTTCTTTTTCTGTTGATTATAGAACAGGTTTCTCGCTACCATATAGAGCCATGCCCGCATGTTGCTATGTCCGTCCGGCAAGGCCAGAAGTGCTTTCAGGAAGGTTTCATGGAGCAAATCTTCTGCCAGATATCTGTCCCCACAAAGCGAATATAAATATAAATATAATTCTTTCTGATAAAGGCTGTAAAGCTTTAATAAGATTTGATTATCCACTTCTATCATTCCCCCTTCCCTGATTTTCGCGCTGGATATAGCTTTCATATCTGTTTTGTTTCCAGTTTTTTATCCCTTTCACTAATATAACATCTGTAAACGAAAAATGTTACAAATAAATCAACACATAGAAAGTGCATCTCCCTTTACTGCCGGAAATGTAGTATCTCCTGGATTTTCGGTATTTTCCTGTATATCTTTATTCCATTTCTGTTCCGTATGTCTCAGGATTTTGACATATTCATATCAAAATATTTCGCAGAATAGTGGCGCGTAAACAGTAATATTTTCCTATCTCTTGTCAAGTGTAGAAATTACATGATATTTTACAATGTTTCACGTGAAACATTACAAAGAAATCTTGCCCATTGTTTTTTATAAATCAAAAATTATATGCTATAGCAACTCCATAAAAAAATGCAATCAAGACAGTTCAGCAGAGCGCGAAGTACTATGACACCAAAAAAAGCATGGACGAAGTACTCTCGTCCATGCTATCATGCTATCATTCTGAACATATCTTTTAATTTTAATAATGCAACTGTCCCTGGAGCCATATGATTCCTTTGAATCTACGTCCGATCTTTGGCTCCCCCAGCAAATCATTCTTATTGATACAAACATCAAACTGCATATCATTACAGTCTAATGTAAGCTGGCAGATTTCTTCTCCTGTTATAATGTTCTTGAATGTCATAAAATCCAGAATCTCACCCATGATACTATATTGATCACATTCAATTCCATACGGCATGAAATAGGAATCCACTATAGAAAAAATATCGTCTGTAACTATACGCTGAGAAATCATGGAATATGTATCCATATCCTCCATCGTGAGGCTCTCCATAGCCTCTTCATCACCGTTTCTGGCGGCTGCAATGAGATGATTTCTGTTCTTTGTCAGTTCACGTTCTGCTTTTACTGCTTCTTTATCTTTCTCTACAGGAAAAAGGATTTTTCCTTCCCTGGCCAGCCCGGAAAGGGTTAAAGGCTGGCCACCCGGAAGTATGTTGCCTTTTTCACGCTGTTGCAGATACTCAGCAGCATTCTGAAGATAGAAAATTAAAGTAACCCCAATTCTCAAATCGTCACAGGCACCTGCAAAAGATTCTTTGTCTGCATGTCTTTCTATCACAACACTCTCCTGTGTTGTAATGCCTGTTCCGCGAAAAAAAGGAAAATAATAATCCGGATAAAATACGTTGTTTTCATCATACTGCCCGCAGACAGTAATTCCACAATCGCATCCATAATTCTTGGAAAACTCTGCAAACATACCATCAGGGTAGTTCTCTATGACTGTTTTCTCATCATAAGTTTCAACCACATCCGTAATGATCTGTCTGATACTGCTTCTTTTGGTGATCCTGGAAAAACCAACTGCCCTCAGATAACTGTGCATAAGAACACCTCCCTGAAAAAGCTCACCCTCCATTAAGCGTGCTTTTTCTCAATCTTTGTCATACCACCCATGTATGGCTGCAGAGCTTTAGGAATACTTACAGAACCGTCTGCATTCAGGTTATTCTCCAGGAATGCGATCAACATTCTAGGCGGTGCTACAACAGTATTATTTAATGTATGTGCAAGATATTTCTTACCATCTTTTCCGTTTACACGGATCTTAAGACGACGTGCCTGTGCATCACCAAGGTTTGAACAGCTTCCTACCTCGAAATATTTTTTCTGACGTGGAGACCATGCTTCTACGTCAAGAGATTTTACTTTCAGGTCTGCCAGGTCACCGGAGCAGCACTCAAGTGTACGAACCGGAATATCCAGAGAACGGAACAGATCTACTGTATTCTGCCATAATTTATCAAACCACATCGGACTCTCTTCCGGTCTGCAGACAACGATCATTTCCTGTTTTTCAAACTGATGAATACGGTAAACGCCTCTCTCCTCAAGTCCATGAGCACCTTTTTCCTTACGGAAACATGGAGAATAGCTTGTAAGAGTTTTCGGAAGTTCTTCCTCAGGAATGATCTGATCGATAAATTTACCGATCATGGAATGTTCACTTGTTCCGATCAGGTATAAATCTTCACCCTCAATCTTATACATCATGGCATCCATTTCAGCAAAACTCATTACACCTGTTACAACATTGCTTCTGATCATAAAAGGAGGTACACAGTAAGTAAAACCTCTGTTTATCATGAAGTCACGTGCATAGGAGATTACTGCTGAGTGAAGTCTTGCGATATCTCCCATTAAATAGTAGAAACCATTTCCCGCAACACGTCTTGCACTGTCAAGATCGATTCCATCAAAATTTTCCATAATTTCTGTATGATATGGCACTTCAAAATCCGGAACAACCGGTTCACCAAACTTCTCGATTTCTACGTTCTCGCTGTCATCTTTACCGATCGGTACAGATGGATCAATGATATTCGGAATTACCATCATATCTTTGAGAAGTTCTTCCTCTACCTCTTTCTCTCTTGTGGAAAGTTCTTCAATACGGGTTCCGGAAGCAGCTACCTGTTTCTTTACTTCTTCAGCTTCTTCTTTCTTTCCCTGTGCCATCAGTGCACCGATCTGTTTGGAAATTTTATTTCTCTCTGCACGAAGAGCTTCTACTTCCTGTTTGATTTCGCGATTCTCTTTGTCCAGTTCCAGAACTTTATCCACTAATTCCAGTTTATTATCCTGAAATTTGTTGCGGATATTCTGTTTTACAACTTCCGGATTTTCTCTCACAAATTTAATATCTAACATCTTGTTCCTCCTGAAATATTCTATTACATTATGTAATGATGTCAGGGTAAAATCTGGCAACAACTTTCCCCCTGATATCAATTTATCATATCATGTGCATTCCTGCACAAAACAGATTCTCTTTTAGTATGCTCTTGTTTTCAACTTTTAAACATTACTGTTCACTCCGTTCACAGTAACTTTTAAAAAACTTTATTCTTCAATATTATCCAGTCCAAAATTCACTGCCTTACGAAGTGCCTCTACTTCTTCCTGGCTGAGCATAACGTAGGATTCGCCTTTTACAATTTCTTTCATATACAAAAAACAATTGTCCCGGCTGTGTACTGCATTTAAGATAAGGCCTGTGTTCTCTTTGTCCAGCAAAGCCAGCGCAAAACTTAACTTTCCACCTACATCATCAAATGCGTCATACTTTTCTACACCATATTTATTAAACATTTTATCAAGATTCTTTTTGATAAAAAGAAGATCATGATCATGTTCTTCCTTCGCATCATATAGCTTATCTATCTGAGCGAATTTTCTAACGAATACTTTTTCCAGAGACTGTGCATCTGAACCTTTCATGAACGTCTTATATTTACGTTCCAGACGGCTCAGGCGCATATTCATACTGATATTCCTTACCAGCAGGAAGATAGTAAGAATCAGCAGTATAATAATGATGATCCCGGAATCAATTCCAAGATTTTCAAAAATGCCACTCATATTACTGTCACTCCTAACCAATGGATTCGAAAAGATCTATGATTCTTTCCAGTTCATCCTTGGAATAATATTCAATTTCAATTTTACCTTTGTCATTTTTCTTTCTGTGAATCTGGACTCTGGTACCCATGATACTTTTCATTTTTTCTTCCAGACTCTCATATATTGCATCCTCAGCAGAACTGAATTTGCTCTTCTTTGCTGTTTTTGGCGGCTCCAGCATACGTTTTACAAGCGCTTCTGTTTCACGAACACTTAATTTCTCGTCAAAAACCTTCATTGCAATTGATTCCTGCTTTTCCTTATCTGCTATCGAAAGGATTGCCCTGGCATGACCGGCAGTGATCATCTCATCAATCAGCATCTGCTGCACTTTTTCACTGAGTTTGAGAAGTCTCATTGCATTTGTTACTGCTGTTCTGCTCTTCCCTACACGCTCTGCGATTTCATCCTGTTTCAGATGAAATTCATCAATCAGTCGTTTATATGCCATCGCTTCTTCCACAGGGTTTAAATCTTCCCGCTGAATATTCTCAATCAGAGAAATTTCTACTAATTCCTGCTCAGAAAACTCTTTAACAATTACAGGAATCTCTGTCAGTCCGGCAAGCTTTGCCGCTCTCCAGCGTCTTTCACCTGCAATTATTTCATAGTAGTCCTTTTTATCGGACACGAGAAGTGGATGGAGTACGCCGTACTGTTTAATAGACTCAGACAGTTCCATGAGTGCATCTTCATCGAACTGTTTACGTGGCTGATCCATATTCGGCTCTACACTTGAGATCTTTACGATCATTGCCCCTGTTTTCGAATCTGCTGTTTGCTTCTTTGCAACAGTAGGGTTTGTCTGTTTTTCAGCTACGTCAGATTTCTTCTCTGTTTTAACTGTTTTGGTTATTGTCTTTCTGGCAGGTTCTTTGACAACAGATGTTCTGTCTGGAAAAAATGCATCTAAGCCTCTGCCAAGACCGTTTTTTCTTCCTGCCATTAATTATCCTCCCTGTTGAGCACTTCCTCTGCCAGAAGCCTGTAGCTTTCTGCTCCTGCTGATCTCGGATCATAGATATTAATCGGCTGTCCATAGCTTGGAGCCTCCGCCAGTCTTACATTACGTGGAATAATTGTTTTATAAATATTCTGATTTAAATTCTCTTTTACGTTTTCCACTACCTGCAGAGACAGGTTTGTTCTTGCGTCATACATTGTGAATACTACGCCTTCCATTTTCAGACGTTTATTCAATCTTTCTTTTACCAGATCAATGGTATGAATCAGCTGTGAAAGTCCCTCCAGCGCATAATATTCACACTGGATCGGCACTAATACAGATGTAGCTGCGGTTAATGCATTGATCGTCAGCATATTTAATGACGGCGGACAATCCAGTATTATGTAATCATATTTACGTCGAAGCTTATCTGTGATTCCCTTTAAGATAAATTCTTTATCATCGATTCCTACCAGCTCGATTTCTGCACCGGAAAGATTAATATTAGATGGAATCAGGTCAAGATTCTCAACAACATCTTTTACAATCGTGTCTTTCGTTTCTGCCTCTCCAAGCAAAAGTTCATACAATGTATTTTCTATGCCGTTCTTATCAACGCCGAAACCACTGGTAGTATTTCCCTGTGGATCCATATCAATTGCGAGAACCTTTTTCCCTTTTTCTGCAAGACATGCTGAAAGATTAATTGCAGTTGTTGACTTTCCAACTCCGCCTTTCTGATTAGCAACTGCTATAATTCTTCCCAACTTCATTCCTCCTTTATGAGGTTTTAATTGTAGTTATTCCTATTTTGCCTGTTACATTATTTTTTATAATGCCAACAGGCATACGCAGGTTTATTATAACACTTTTATTTTAATCATGCCACATAATGTTTCACGTGAAACATAAAAAAACACATTATTTTTAGCATAAATATTGTATATTTTGTGGTGATTGACATTTTCTTTTTCCATCAATCGTTACTGTTCACTCCGTTCTCAGTAACGCAGCCAAAATTCCAGATTGCCTGCGGCAATGGAATTTTGGCTTGTATGTCTCGGGATTTTGGCACATTCATGCCAAAACACCTCGCAGGATTGTGGTGTGTGAACAGTAATCATCAAGTTACTGTTCACTGGTAATATCCCGCGAGGTGTTTTTTGTGAGTGAAGGTCACAGAAAACCCGAGACATACCGCGCGAATTTATGCGATTAGCATAAATTCTGTGCATCGCGAAGCGTGTTGCTGTGAACGGAGTGAACAGTAACATCATCAATCCATATGGTTCTTTTTTTCGCATCATATTTTCTTGTAAAACAGACAGTATCGCGGTATAATATGGGTATATAATTTTAGCAGGCTAATCACTTGTTATGCTTGATAAAGGAGGCCGAAAATGAGTAAAAACAAGCACAAATTTCTTACATTTGCTGCTCTGATGACCGGCGCAACTGTTGCTGTTCATTTCATTAACCACACGATTGCTACTGCTGCACAATTAAAACAGATGCTCCACATTTCTAATGACAATTACTTTGAATGGCGCTTTGGGAACATTTATTATACCAAAAAGGGAACTGGGTCACCGATTCTTTTGATTCATGACACTTTACCTGGAGCTTCCGGGTATGAATGGAGCAAAATTGAAGACGAACTGGCAATTGACCATACCGTATATACTGTTGATCTGTTAGGATGCGGACGTTCGGACAAATCCAGCATTACCTATACAAATTTTGTTTATGTTCAGATGATCAGTGATTTTATCAAAAAAATAATTGGTCAGAAAACAGATGTGATTGCAAGTGGTTTTTCAGGCTCTTTTGTTACTATGGCCTGTCACAATGAGAAAGAACTTTTTAACAAAATCATGCTGGTAAATCCGCCCAGCCTGACTCAATTAAAACAGATGCCAAACAGAAAGGACCGCCTGTTAAAAGCAGCTCTGGAAATTCCGATTTTCGGAACTCTGGTTTATCATATGATCGTATCACGTGATAATATAAATAATCTTTTTATCGAGAAGATGTATTATAATCCATTCCATGTGGATAATCAAATGGCAGATGCTTATTATGAAGCAGCTCATAAAGGTGGATATTATACCAGATTTTTGTACTCCAGTCTTGCAGCTAAGTATATAAATATAAATATCTGTCATGCACTTAAGGCACTGGATAACAGTATTTATATTGTTGAAGGTGAAACAGAGCCAAACGGAAAGGCTGTCACTGATGATTATTGTGCCTCCAACCCGGCTATTGAAGTTTCTGTTCTCAAAGAAACAAAACATCTTCCACATGTTGAAGCACCTGAAGCGTTTCTTGAACAGGTTAAAATCTTCTTTTAAGCCTTATATTTAAGCCAGAATGAGTCGACGAGTTGATTTTGAGACAATTTTGAAGGATAAATTTTTTTATTTCAAGTCGGAAGAAGGCGACGTTGCGGTGACTACAGCAACCGAATTCGGGCAAAATATACCGCAAAATGGGGCGTGCAGATTGTGGGAATGATTTTTCAAACACGCTCTAATACAACAAAAAGTGAGGCAGGCATATGGAAGAAATTCTATATGCCTGCCTCACTTTTTTATAGATTCGTTTATTCTTTTACTCTTCTGTACTGTCCGTTTCCTGAGAATCTGTATTCTCCTCTTCGGATGTATCAGAATCGTTTGTTGTGCCGGCTGTTTCAGATGTGCTGTCATCGGACTCTTCTATGCTCTCACCTGGCATATCTGTTGAATCTGATTTAGTATCATCTGTTGTTGCTTCGTCTGAATCTGTCTTATCTGAACTGTCTTCTTCTGTTCCGACAACTGATTCAAATGCTGTGAACAGTTCTTTTACATTCATCTTATTTACGAGATATACTTTATTATCCACCACTGCCGCATAATAGTTTGTATCGTAGCTATAGTATGCAACTTCCTGTGTATCACCGTCTTCTTCTGTAAATATAGCTGTCAGTTCTGCATCACCGTCAGGTTCATATTTATCTGTCAGACGTTTCTGAGCCGTCATGTTGATCAGTTTATTGTAGAATGTTGTAAATGTTGTTTCATCCAGATCAGAACCATTCAGTTTATAGGTAACTGTTTCTGTATCGTTTCCATCATCATCTGTGGATGTTTCACGTGAAACATTTACTTTATAATCACTGCCCTGATAATTTACTTTGAGGCTTCCGAGGCTGTTTAAAGATACATAACTTACTGTCATATCCCAGAAGTCTTCTTCTGATTTATCAGTGAGTGCGGACAGAGTATCCGTTGACATCGTATAGACTTCATTGCTGTCATTTACCATGACATATCTGCTGCTGTCATCTGTTTCATTTCCAACAAGAATTGTAAGCTGCTTATCTGCCATCTTAGTTTCTTCTTCCGAAGAATCCTCATTGTCTGATGCACTGTCTGAGTTTTCTGATGTTTCATCTTCTGCTTCTTCACCGTCAGTATCTTCAGCCTCAGATGTTTCATCCGTAGTTTCACTTACACTTTCGTCTGATTCTGTATCCTGTTCAGCATCGTCACTGTTTTCTTCCACAGATGAAGCATCTTCATCTGCCACCTCACCGGAAGCTGTCGTATCATCTTGTGTGTCTTCATCAGTGTCATCATCAGCAACTTCTTCCTGATAATCTACTGTGATTGTTGCATATGGTTTATCCAGACCATATTTGCTCTTGTCGTCGCATTTATAATCTGCAAGTGAACTATATGCCATGCTTCCGAATGAGGATACCAGAGAACTTACGGTAGCTGAGTCTGCTTTTTCTTCATCCTCGCTGCCTTTTACTGACCAGGTACTTGTATCTTCGTCTTTTGATAATTCATAGGAATTATCGCCGTTTACAGAAATTTTTGTAATGGTATCTGTATTGGAAATTGCAGGGAAATCTTCCATCTGCGCATAATCATTCAATGATTTGGTAAACGGCTCTACGCAGGAAGAATCTATCAGGTATACTGTCTTCTCATCATCATCTTTTCTTACATAATACTGACTGGTGGAGGAATTTTCATCTCCCACATACAGTGTAGTTGTTATGTCATCGCCATCTTCCTCATCAGATTTTGTTACAATCTTAATCGTGTTTGACGGAGAGTCCAGACCATATTCTGAAAGATCATCTACGTCCTCCAGAACTCTGTCTGAATCGACAGATGCAATAGCAGATGCTGCACTGTCCAGAGTAGTCTGATTTACCGGAAAATCTGTTTCGTCTTTCTTTACCCAGCTGTCATCATCTTTTTCAAATGTTGTCTCTGTATCATCAACCATAAAATCCAGAGATTTAATGTTATCTGTTGATGCAGTAAATACAGTTGTGCTTTCTTCAGAATCTTCTTCGGATTCTTTCTGCTCCTGATGGGCTACGTAGGTTTTTACACCTGCGTAAGCCCCGCAGCAGACACCAAGAACTACAACTGCAAGAACCATTTTTACAGTTTTATTCTTCATTTAAGCTTTTCTCCTCTTCATCCAAACTGCAAACCCTACAACAAGGAAGAATCCAGGAATCAGACCGATGGTGCAGATCTTCCAGAATGCAGCATCATAGTCTGTAAGTGTCAGATAAGATACAGACAGGCTCTTGGATGGGATAGATACGGTTGCACTGTCTTCTGTGTCTGTCATCCACTTCAGGGATTCGATGATCAGCTTCTCATTTCCGCCGGATACCATCTGATTTACCTGTGATTCCATCAGATTGGAAGTTGAATAGTATACGATCTGCGTTTCTTTGTCATCATCCAGAGTCTCTGTGATGCTTACTCCCAGATCAAATGGGCCAGCTTCGTCTCCGTCTTCTTTCTCCAGAGTATCACTGTTCAGATCTGTCTTGGAATATGCCTGGTCTGATGTGGTGAGGATACTGTTGATCGTTACGGTATCTCTTACATCATCCATTTTTTTGATTCCCTGTGCATATGGTACAAGTACATAATATCCTCCGGAAACAGTCTCAGAGCTTGCATCTGTGCTGTTTATAGTCGGAACCAGATAATATGGCATCTGCATTGCATAATGCTGATTATCACCTTCAAATACGATTCCAGCTTCTCTCTGAACACCATAGTTTTCCAGAACTGCATCAAAGTTTGGCAGGTCTTCTGTTGTATAATCAGAGAAAATCATCGCCTTTCCGCCATTTTCAAGATAATCAATAATAGCAGTCTTTTCATCTTCTGAAATATCTGTGGATGGAGAATCAATGAACAGGCAGTCTGCATCATCCGGAACACTTCCCTCTGTAAGAAGATTCAGAGACTGAATATCCATGTTTGCCTTCTCGATGTCTTCTTTGATAGTAGAATCCATCTCCTTCTCACCATGTCCCTCGAGTGTATAAAGGATCGGGAGATCTTCGGATGTTACATATCCGATCGCACTTGTGATCTGACCTTCACCGTCGAAACCGGTAGTCTGAGAGCTGTAGGTCTGATAATCAATTGTGCTCTCATAGATATTGTTGTAATCAATGACTTTATTTCTGTCGCCGCATACAACGATCAGACTGTTTGCAGAAAGATCATCACTTGTATATTCCGTTACAAATTTAGGATTTACTACAGGATCCTTCTGCTCTACTTTAATATGCTTGGATTCATCTTCATATTTCTTAAGCAGATTGGTAATATTTTCATCTTCAGAACCGCTCTGTGCAATCTGGTAAATTGTTACGTCCTTGTCCAGATCTTTCAGCATTGCTTTTGTATCATCACCAATACTGTAGAGTTTCTGGCTGCTGATATCAATTTCTGAATATTTGGACGGAATCGCATTTACGATCATGTTGAGCACTACAACTACTGCAATAAATACCACTGACATAACCATTGTGTAAGAGCCGTTTTTGATATGCTTCTTACTGATGGTGCCAATCAGTTTCTTTTTGTCAAATTTTTTATGCTTATTATTTTTCATCTTTTCTTTCAGTTTCATTTTCTTTCACCTCCCCACTAATTCCAGCGTCTCTTCAAAATAGACTGTGTTGTAAGGAACAGGCATACTGCGATCACAGAAAGAAAATATACAATTCCTTTTATATCAAAGATGTTACTTGTAAAATTATCAAAGTGTCCGCTCAGATTAAACACATCCAGGACTTTCTGAATACCGCCCTCAAAAATACTGGATTTTACTACATAAATAATAATCAGTGCCACTTCTCCGATCACACCGATCGCTGCTGAGATCAGAATATTCTTGATCATGGTATAGATAATGATGGCTGCTGCCAGGATCAATAACCCAAATGTCACGCATGTCGACATAGATGTCTGAGAGAAGAATGAAGAAATACCATTCATCATGTAAAATGCAAATAAGAAAACAAATGTGAGTACCGCTGCAATTACCTGGCTCTCAGTTAATGCTGACATAAATACACCGATTGCAATATTTGCACATCCCAGGAGAAAGAATCCCAGGACTGCTGTATATGCAGATGCAAACTCTACTGTGCCAAACCTGGACATAATCAGCGGATAAGTACACATAACTGCCATCGGAACAGCAAATACAGTTACCAGTGCAAGATATTTACCTATTACAATACCGCTCACAGAAACCGGTGCTGTCAGAAGCAGCTGATCTGTTTTCTGTTTTCTTTCCTCTGCAAGTACACGCATAGTCAAAATCGGTACTCCGATCAGGAATGCAAAGGTAATTGCACTTAAGGTGTATTCAAATTTCGGATATGCTGCTGAAAGCTGATATGCTGAAAAATAAATACCTGTCAGTACAAGAATGAAAAAGATAAATAAATATCCTACCATGGATGTCAGGTAACTTTTCAGCTCTCTTTTATATATAGCTGTCATGGTTATTTCTCTCCCCCTTTATCATTATTCTGTTCTTCCGGTATTTCTGCTGATGTCTGTTTTACGTTTGTCTCGTTTGATCTACCGGCATCAGTATCTTTATCTTCAGGTGTATTTGGGACTTCGTCTGCAGATATTGGTTTATCGGATGCAGTAAGTTCAAGGAAGATTTCCTCCAGTGATACTTTCCTGGACTTCATCTCATAGATTGGGCTGTTAATCTCCGACATTTTGTAGAATACTTCTTCCCGAATGTCATTCTGCTCCTCTGTTGAAACTTTCACACTCCAGAGATTCTGTTTCTCATCTTTTTCCATTGTTACGCTGTTGACTCCCTCGATTCCCTCGAGAGCCTGCCTGATCTGTGTTTTTTCACCTTTAATAAGCATCTCCAGAGTATTGGATCCCTCTGCAAGTTTTCCAAGATTCTCAGGAGTATCGCTTGCTACCAGTTTTCCATGAGAAATGATCAGCACGTAATCGCATACCGCGCTTACTTCAGAAAGTATATGCGAGCTGAGAATAACGGTATGTTTCTTTTTTAATTCTTTAATTAAGGTTCGGATTTCAATAATCTGTTTAGGGTCAAGACCTACTGTCGGCTCATCCAGGATGATCACCTCCGGATACCCCATAATCGCCTCAGCAAGACCAACTCTCTGTCTGTAACCTTTTGACAGGTTCTTTATCAGACGGTTTCTCATGTCTGAAATCTTTACCATATCCATGACTTCTTCGATCATGTTTGCTTTTTTATCTTTTGGGATTTTCTTGAGATCTGCCACAAATTTCATGTATTCCAGGACAGTCATATCAAAATAGACCGGTGGCTGTTCAGGCAGATAACCGATACATTTCTTTGCCGCTTCCGGTTCTTCGAGGATATCGTGTCCGTCAATTTTGACGGTTCCTTCGGTGGATGCGATGTATCCGGTTATCATATTCATTGTAGTGGATTTTCCTGCACCGTTTGGTCCCAGAAATCCATAGATTTTGCCTTTCTCTATTTTAAAGGAAAGGTGGTCAACTGCCGTATGGTTACCATATCGTTTAACCAGATTGTTTACTTCAATCAATGTGTTCTCCTCCTCTTAATTTTTGCCAAAATAAAATATAGAAAATGTCCCCAGGTGAAACAGAGAATGGGGGAACCCGAGGACATCTCTATAAAAATAGTTTATGATGAAGTTGTGATGAAATTAGGATAAAAGTGTGATTATTCTGTGATGTTTGTTTGAAAAAAATAGCTGTCCCGAAATCTCGGCATTTTTTGCCAGAAGATTTCATGAGACAACTATACATAGATTTATTATGACAATGGTTCTTTTAATGGTGTTCCTGCTTTACGCGGATACTTTCCAGGTGTAGATTTTTTCTTATTTATAATGACAAGGGATCGGTCAATCTCGGAGTCCGGCAATTTAAAGTATGTGATGTCTTTCACCTGACCACCGAGGATATTGATTGCTTTCTCTGCTTCTTCTGCCTCTTCCTGTACAGTTCCTGATTTATAGGAAATGAAAGTTCCTCCTGTCTTTACATAAGGAAGACAATATTCTGACAGAGTTGCAAGGTTTGATACTGCCCTGGATACACAGAGATCATATTTCTCACGATACTCTTTATTTTTTGCATACTCTTCTGCTCTTCCATGAATCGCCTTAATCCCTTCTAATCCAAGAAGCTCAAAACTTTCCTCAAGGAAGTTTACCCTCTTTTTCAGAGAATCCAGCAGACATGCCTCCAGATGTGGAAAAGCAATTTTCAAAGGCACACCTGGAAATCCGGCACCTGTACCGATGTCCATAATTGTTTTTACTTTTGTCATATCAATGGCTTTTACACAGGCAAGACTGTCAAGAAAGTGCTTTGTAAGTACTTCCTCAAACTCAGTAATACCTGTCAGATTCATAACCTTATTTTTTTCTACCAGAAATTCATAAAACTGGATAAACTGATTTTTCTGCTTCTGGCTCAGCTCTATACCCAGTTCTCTGCATCCATTTTCCAATGTCGTCAGATTATACGGCATGTATTATTCTCCTTTTTCTACCTTTATTTATTATTTTTGTATATTTTACAGGGTTGTTTTATGTGCTTTTATGATTTTATCTGTTATTTATAGTCCGTTATTTTACTCTTTTATGTACTATTTTAATATTTTTTGCCAATTTCTTGTTTTTATAAGCACATTAAAGCGTATTATATTAATTATTTCGTACTGGAAAGATACACCAGTAAAACTGATATATCAGCAGGAGAAACTCCTGAAATTCGGGAAGCCTGTCCGATTGAAATCGGTCTGTATGCTTCCAGTTTCTGACGTGCTTCGATTCTCAGGCTTCCAACTTTCTCATAATCAAGATCTGTCGGGATTTTCTTTGCTTCCAGTTTCTTAAACTGTTCTACCTGTTTTAACTGTCTGCGGATATATCCATCATACTTGATGTTAATGTCAACCTGTTCCTGTACATCCCATGGCAGCTCCGGACGTTCTTTATCAAGTGGTTTGATTGCTTCATAAGAAAGTTCCGGACGGCGGATCAGTTCTGCCAGAGTGGTTCCGGATTTCAGCGGTGTGCTGTTATAGCTTTCCAGAAGGGTCTGAACCTCTTTGTTTGCTCCGATATTTGTATGTTCTACTCTGCTGATCTCTGTTTTTATCTGTTCTTCTTTCGTAAGGATTTTCTGATAATCCTCTTCACTGATGAGCCCTGCCTGATATCCCTTTTTACGAAGTCTCAGATCCGCATTATCCTGTCGGAGAAGTAATCTGTACTCCGCTCTGCTGGTCATCATTCTGTATGGCTCATGGTTTTCTTTTGTTACCAGATCATCAATAAGAACACCAATATAAGCCTCAGAACGGTCAAGAATCAGCTGTTCCTGACCTTTAACTTCCAGAGCAGCATTAATTCCTGCGATCAGTCCCTGCGCCGCTGCTTCTTCATACCCTGAGCTTCCGTTAAACTGACCGCCGCTGAACAGTCCTTTGATTTTCTTAAATTCCAGTGTAGGATATAACTGACGTGGATTAATACAGTCATATTCGATGGCATATGCATTTTTTACGATTTTTGCATGTTCCAGTCCCGGTACGGAATGATACATTTCTTCCTGCACATCTTCCGGCAGAGAACTGGACATTCCACCAATATACATCTCATTTGTATAGAGACCTTCCGGCTCAATAAATACCTGATGACGGTTCTTATCTGCAAAACGGACTACTTTATCTTCAATTGACGGGCAATAACGCGGACCGGTTCCTTCGATCATACCGGAATACAACGGAGAACGGTCAAGGTTTGCACGAATGATCTCATGAGTTTTCTCATTTGTATATGTCAGCCAGCAGGATTTCTGCTCTATCTGAACATCTTCCGGATTAGTTGAGAATGAAAATGGTACAACTCTCTCATCTCCAAACTGTTCCTCCATTTTGCTGTAGTCAATTGTATTTCCGGCAATACGGGCAGGTGTTCCTGTTTTAAAACGGAACATTTCAATTCCCAGCTCTTTCAGAGAATCAGTCAGATAGTTGGCTGCCTGCAGTCCGTTTGGTCCTGTATAATTACTTACATCACCGTAAATACATCTTGCTTTTAAATAAGTTCCTGTACAGAGGACCACAGCTTTACAGTTATAAGTTGCACCGGAATATGTTTTTACCCCTGTAATCTTTCCGTCCTCGACCAGAAGTTTTGTTACTTCTCCCTGTTTAATAGTCAGATTAGGTGTATTTTCAAGCGTTTTTCTCATTTCATTGCTGTATGCCTGTTTGTCAGCCTGCGCACGTAAGGAGTGCACTGCAGGTCCTTTGGAACAGTTAAGCATTTTGGACTGGATAAAGGTCTTGTCAATATTTTTTCCCATTTCACCGCCCAGGGCATCAAGCTCTCTTACCAGATGGCCTTTGGAACTGCCACCTACGTTCGGGTTACATGGCATTAATGCGATACTGTCTACACTTACAGTAAACATCACTGTATTCAGGCCCAGGCGCGCACCCGCAAGTGCTGCTTCACATCCGGCATGACCGGCACCGATTACAACAATATCATAATCTTCTACTAACGTTCTCATTTTGTCTCCTTTTATTTTACAACTGCTCATTCTATTCTTTCAAAAATCGCCGAAGGCGATTTTTTGATTTTTATTTACCCATGCAAAACTTGCTGAATATCTCATTTACCAGATCTTCACCAACAGACTCTCCGAGGATTTTACCCAGATTTTCATATGCATTCATAAGATCTATAGAAAAGAAATCTTCCGGCATTCCCCTTTCGATACTGTTTCTGACCAGATCAAGGCTTCTGTCAGCCTCTTCCAATGCTGCTTTATGACGGGCATTTGTAATATATACCTCATCATTAAAGGAAATCTCTCCTCCAAAAAACATATCTTTAATCTGTTCTTCCAGTTCTGTAATGCCTTTTTCTTCTTTTGCAGAAATCGGAATTACAGGATGTCCTGTTTTTTCTTTCAGGATTTCCGGCTGGATTTCCGGCTGAAGATCAGTTTTATTATACAGGATAATCGCCTTTTTTCCAGTAAGCATTTCCATGATTTCTTCATCATTTTCGTCAAGCGGAACAGAAGAATCCACTACATAAAGAATCAGATCTGCTTTCTGTGCCATTTCTCTGGCTCTGTCTACCCCTATTTTTTCCACAATATCCTTTGTTTCCCGGATTCCGGCTGTATCAATAATCTTCAGAGATATTCCATGAAGTGTGATATATTCCTCCAGAATGTCTCTGGTCGTTCCTGCAATATCTGTCACAATAGCCCGGTTTTCTCCGATCAGAAGATTTAACAGTGAGGATTTTCCGGCATTTGGTTTTCCAAGGATAACTGTCTGGATTCCCTCCTGGATCATCTTTCCGTCAGAAGAAGTTTTCAACAGGCGCTTCACTTCTTTCTGTTCATTATCCACAACTTCCAGAAGTTCCTGGGGATATCCATCCAGACTGATATGTTCCGGATCATCCAGTGCCGATTCTATATATGCAATGTGATAAATCAGCTTTTCTCTGATATCTCGGATTGCTTTCTGCACAGAACCTCTTAACTGATCCATGGAACTGCGAAGCGCATATTCATTTTTCGCCTGTATAACATCCATAACAGCCTCTGCCTGGGATAGATCCATCCGTCCGTTCAGGAAGGCACGTTTGGTAAATTCTCCTGGTTCTGCAATTTCGGCACCATTTTTCAGCACTGTATCCAAAACCCTCTGCATAGCATATACACCACCATGACAGTCTATTTCTACTGTATCTTCTCCTGTAAAAGTCCTCGGTGCATGCATGATCATTACCAGAACCTCATCAATCAGTTCCTCTCCATCATAAATATATCCATAATGAATGGTATGAGTCGGAACTTCTTTTATTTTTTTCTTCCCGCCTTTTGATCTGTAGATACGGGAAATCACATCCATGGCATTCTCGCCGCTGATACGGATGATTCCGATTCCGGACGCACTCATGGCTGTGGAAATTGCTGCGATTGTTGTTTCCATTTTTTTCTCCTCACTTGCCTGTTCTATAATAGTTCTGCCCCTGCGGAACAGTAGACTGTTACAATAATTCTGTCATCTTATATACATAACAGGAAAATCACACTGACTACTGTTATTTTTTTCTGCAAGTGTGTAATCTCTCTGGTATATATACAAGACTTTCCGTAAAATAAAAATGTTACTCCAGGCAAAAGTACACACGCAAAGTTACGTGCTATTCACGCTTTCACCTAGAATAACATTCTTTTTTCATATCTGCAATGAAGCAGTCATATTATTAATTTCTTTTTAATTTTACCACTACATGACGGTAAGGCTCTTCACCCTCACTGACTGTCTCAACGAATTTATTTCCCTGAAGAGCAGAATGGATAATTCTTCTCTCATAAGGATTCATTGGCTCAAGAATAACCGGCTTGCGGGTTTTTCTTACTTTATAAGCAATACCTCTTGCAAGGTTCTCAAGAGTTTCTTTACGGCGCTTGCGGTAATCTTCTGTATCAAGTTTTACACGAATGTAATTTGATTTACCTTTATTTACCACAAGACTCGTCAGATACTGAAGAGAATCCAGAGTCTGGCCTCTCTTGCCGATAAGGATTCCCATATCTTCGCCTTCAAAGTCAACTTCCAGACTTCCGTCCGTTGTGTTATATTCAGATGTAATCTCTACTTCTCCAAGATTCATGGACGCAAATACATCACGAAGGAATACCTTTGCTCTGTTTTCTACTTCTTTAATCTCTTCCGGATCTGTAAGGATCTCAACAGGCTTTACCGGTTTAGTCGTCTTTTCTCTGACTTGTTTCTCTTTTGGCTCTCTGAATTCTCTCGGCTGTTTTTCTTTTGCAGCCCTTTCCTTTACAGGTTTTGGCTGTCTTGGTTTCTCAGAAACAGCTTTCGGCTCTTTGATTTCTTTCTTTACCGGTTTTATAGCTTCCGTTTTCTTTTCTTCCTGAACCGGGGCTTCCTCTTTGAAGGAATCGAGTTTCACTGTCTCTACGATCTCCTTCATTTCTTCTTCCTCAGAAACCGACTCAATCTTACGAACCTTAATTACTGCAGGCTTGCTTCCGATTCCGAAAAATCCGTTGCTGCCTTCACTTATTACCTGAATCTCAAGCTGGTCACTGGATACGCCAAGCTCGATACATGCTTTTGTAATTGCTTCACTCTTTGTTTTCGCTGAAAACTGGATATAATCCTCCATGCCAACCCCTCCGTTCCTGACTACTTCTTCTTATTACGCTCATCAAATGCTTTTACCAGATTGGCCTTTGCAGTAATGCTGCCAGGTTTTGCATTCGCAGCGTCTTTGTAAGCTTCTTCAACCTTCTTGGCTCTTGTCTCAACATTTGTATTGCTGCTGCCTTTTTCAATCTTATTGATATTCTTGGCGCTCTGATGGGCCTGATTTGTAATCTTCTGAGGTGGAAGTCCCGCTTTCTCACGCTTCTTTTCCATCTTCTTCATATTCTCACTGATCAGGTCTTCAATCTGGATCTTATCCATCTTTTTATTGATAACAACCTGCTGCACACTTCTTACTGCAGCACTTGCTACCCAGTAAATACCAAGACCTACAGGGAATGTGAAACAGAATACTGCTGACATCAACGGCATTACCATATTCATTGTCTTCATGGAGTTCATCATTGCATCCTGCTGTGAATCGCCGCTCTGCTGTGCTGCCTGAGGCATCAGTTTTAAGTTGATCATCTGTGTAGCCCACGCAAGAATCGGGATAAGAATCGCAACGATAGCAAGAAGAGCAGATCCACCTACAAAAGCTGCTTTAATATAAGTCAGTGGCTGATCAGCGATATTCAGACCAAAGAAATTCTGCACATGTGAAATCTCTTTTGCAGTGCTGTTCAGTGTATCAGTAAATCCTGCAAACTGGCTTGTCTCAGCAAGTGTTTTCCACTGAGAAGGTGATAATGCATACAAAAAGTCTGTGACTGAATTACTTGTAGCTTTACTTCCATCCATAATAAGCTGAACTCTTGTCATCTTATTATCTGTGATAAACTGCTGAAGAATATCTGTATATCCGTTTACACCTGTAATACTGGTAACTGCAGATGCAAGGATATCCCTTACACTTCCTACATATGCCGGAATTTTATAAATTACCTGATATAAGGCCATCAAAATAGGGAACTGGATTGCAAGCTGTACACAGCTTCCTGTAGGAGATACGCCGTATTTCTGATATACAGCCTGTGTTTCCTCCTGCATTTTCTGCATTGCAGCAGTATCGTTGTTTTTTCCCTTGTACTTCTTTTGAATTTTCTGAAGTTCCGGCTGCATGATCGCACTCAGCTTAGAGAATTTCTGCTGTTTAATCTGCAGTGGGGTCATAAGAGCATAAATAAGGATACTGAAGATGACAATACAAATACCGATATTCTGAATTCCAAAGATATTCAGCAATCTGTAAATACCATCCATGATCCATCCCATAACGGTCGCAAGCTGACCAATGATAGGAGTGCTGCTCTTTGTCGCTAAAATCATTTCCAAGTTCATTTCCTCCTAGAATCCATAAATGACAGGAGGTTCCTTCGATCGATCAATATTCAATTTTCAAGTACATTCCTGTCTTTACGGTACAGGGTCATAGTCTCCGTGGGAAAAAGGATTACAGCGAAGTATCCTCCATACCGCAAGAAGACCACCCTTTAATGCACCATATTTTTCGATTGCTTCTAAACCATATTGAGAACATGTGGGAATATAAGGACATTTTGTTCTCTTCATCGGTGATATATACTTTTGATAGAGTTTAATTATTCTGATCAGAAACTTCTTTATCATTGTTCTTACCTGCTATGCAGTGCTTTCCCGCCAGATGCATCAGCGCACTCTCTATCTCTTGATAGGTTCTGTCCTTTGCCTGTGGGCGTGCAACTACTACAATGTCCAAACTGTTTTCAAATTCCGCTTCATTCAACCGATAACTCTCTCTTATCAATCTGGTGAGTCTGTGGCGAACCACACTATTCCCTACTTTTTTACTTACTGATATTCCCAGACGATTCTTCATGTACTGATTTTTCAGTACGTACATCACCAGATACCGATTACCTTTTGATGTTCCATTTCTGTATACTTTTTGAAAATCTTGATTTTTTTTTAAGGACTCTGATCTTTGCATAGAATCCCCTTTCCTGATCTCTTTTTTAAGAGAAGAAAAGACCACATAATTGCGGTCTTATTCTTAGGCTGATAAATGCTTTCTTCCTTTTAATCTTCTGGCAGCTAATACTTTACGACCACCCTTTGTGCTCATACGAGCTCTGAAACCATGAACTTTTGCTCTAGATCTCTTTTTTGGCTGAAATGTCATTTTCATAGGTAAAGCACCTCCTTTATCTATTATCCATGTTAAATTTTGTAACTTTTTAAGTATGACAGACACCGGATTCTACAGCTCTCCTGCCCGCCAACTTTACTTATTAGAACATCATTTCAATTATATTCATAAAGGGTGGATTCGTCAAGTATTATTTACACAAAGATTTAAATGGTTTTTTATGCCATTGTGGATTACATAATTGGTTTACGTAATATTATCCACATTTTGTGGATAACTTGTGGATAACTTGTGGAATACCTATATATCTTTCCACTTTCTCCTGTCTATTTTACACATATCTTCAAAAAAATGCTTTTATTTCTACTTTTCTTACTGTGCATAAAATTATCCCCATTTTTTATCGTTTTTAAAAGAATAACGTCACATTATGGTAACCGGAATTGGCTTTTCCACTGTTATCCACACTAATCCACATAAAAAGTGGGGATAACTTTTTTCCACATTTCCCTCAAATATACATTGCGAAAACAGGCATTTTATTATAATATATATAAGGATATTTATGTCTTTTTTAAGAATACGGTCAGAGTTTGTGGAAAACTCAATATTATCAATACACACTTAATATAGAAGTAATACGAACCGGGAGAACCAGAAAATGAACAAAGTTGTGGAAAAATGGGACGAAATCCTGCAAATCGTCAAGACAGAACATGATCTGTCCGACGTTTCTTTTAATACCTGGCTAAAACCACTTACTGTTTACGAAGTAGTTGACAATGTTGTCACTATTATCGTGCCTTCAGAGCAGGTAGGTCTCAATTATATAAGTAAAAAATACAAACTTCCACTTCAGGTAACGATCAGTGAAGTTACCGGAATGGAAAACTGTGACATCAATTTCATATTGCCGGAAGATGTTCCGAAAAAAGAGGAAGTTTCTCCAAAAGCGCAGTCTCAGGACGCACGCTGCGAGGAAGCTCATTTGAATCCAAAATACACTTTTGATACCTTTGTAGTCGGAAGCAATAATAAATTTGCCCAGGCAGCAGCTCTTGCAGTTGCCGAATCCCCGGGTGATACCTACAATCCGCTATTTATCTATGGCGGTGCAGGTCTGGGAAAAACTCATCTGATGCATTCTATTGCTCATTTCATTATTGATCATGATGAAAACAGCAAAGTACTTTACGTTACCAGTGAAGAGTTTACCAACGAACTGATCGAAACAATCCGTAATGGAAATAACTCGGCAATGACCAAGTTTCGTGAAAAATACAGAAACATTGATGTTCTTCTTGTCGATGATATTCAGTTTATTATAGGAAAGGAATCTACACAGGAAGAATTTTTCCATACCTTTAACAGCCTGCACAGTGCCAAAAAACAGATTATTATTTCGTCAGATAAACCTCCAAAAGATATGGAAATCCTGGAAGAACGTTTCCGTTCACGATTTGAATGGGGCCTGATCGCAGATATCACACTGCCGGATTACGAAACCCGAATGGCAATTCTTCATAAGAAGGAAGAAATGGATGGATATGATATTAACGAGGAAGTAATCAAATACATTGCAAACAATATTAAATCCAATATCCGCGAACTGGAAGGCGCGATCAACAAGGTGATGGCTTTTGCCAAACTTGAAAAAAAGGAAGTTACACTTGAACTTGCCGAACAGGCGTTAAAAGACATTATTTCCCCTGATGAAAAGAAAGTCATCACGCCGGATTATATTATTTCCATGGTTGCTGAACATTTTGATGTTACAGTGGATGACCTTTGTGGAAATAAGCGTAACTCCAAAATTGTAACCCCCCGCCAGATTGCCATGTATTTATGCAGAGAAATCATCTCAACTCCGCTGAAATCTATCGGAAAATGTCTTGGAAATCGTGATCATACTACCATTATGCACGGCATCGACAAAATTGAAAAAGAAATCAACAACGATGAAAACCTTAAAAACACCATTGAAACTTTAAAGAAAAAAATTAATCCACAGGGATGAGGATAACTGACTGTATAACATGTGTATAAGATGTTGATTGAATGTGTATAAGTGTGTATAACTTTTCGCCGCTTTTTGGGCGCTTCGGTTATACACAAGTTATACACATACTTTAAGCACACCTTTACACGAAGTTATCCATATCCGAACTCCTTGAAAAATCAACCTTCAATGGAGTTTTTCACATATTCACATCCCCTACGGCGGCGACGACGGATTCCTTTTATATATTTATCTATAAAAAACCACATCACCCAAGAAAGGAAGTTATACACATTATGAAAATCATTTGCCAGAAAATCAACTTGCTCAAAAGTGTAAACATCTCACTGAAAGCAGTTCCCTCTAAAACAACAATGCCAATTCTGGAATGTATTCTGATTGATGCTACTACAAACCAGATCAAATTTACTACTAATGATATGGAACTCGGTATAGAAACAATTGTTGATGGAATCATTGAAGAAAAAGGAATCATTGCGCTGGATGCAAAAATTTTCTATGAAATCATTCGTCGACTGCCAGACAATACGGTAACTATTAAAACAGATGAGAAACTTACTGCCACCATTACCTGTGAGAAAGCAAAATTCACGATACCTGGTAAATCCGGAGAAGATTTTGCATATCTCCCACTGATTGAGAAAGAAGAAAGTCTTACTATCTCTCAATTCACATTAAAAGAGATGATTAGACAGACTATTTTCTCAATTGCCTCCAATGAAACCAATAAGCTGATGACCGGTGAACTTTTTGAAATCAAAAATAACTACCTGAAAATAGTATCTCTCGATGGACATCGTATTGCGATTAGACGTATGGAACTGAAAAAAGATTATGCTGACCGCAAAGTGGTGGTACCTGGCAAAACACTTAATGAGATCAGTAAGATTTTATCCGGTGAAATTGATGATATTGTAAATATTTATTTCTCAAAAAATCATATTTTATTTGAGTTTGACCAGACTATTGTTGTTTCCAGATTAATCGATGGAGAATATTTCCGTATTGATCAGATGCTTTCCAGCGATTACGAAACTAAAATTAAAATTAATAAAAAAGAATTTCTGGACTGTATCGACAGAGCCACTCTGTTGGTAAGAGAGGGAGAAAAGAAACCGATCATTATTGAAATTACAGATAATTCTATGGAATTACGTATTGATTCTGCAATGGGTTCCATGAATGAAAATATTGATATTGATAAAGAGGGCAAAGATATCCTTATTGGCTTTAATCCAAGATTTCTGATCGATGCACTCAAAGTAATTGATGATGAAACAATCAGTATCTACCTCGTAAATCCAAAAGCACCATGTTTTATCAGGGATGACGAGGAAAATTACACATATTTGATTCTGCCTGTAAATATCAACCAGAATCAGGCAAGATAGGGAGTAAATGAAAATGGAAGAAATTAAAATCAGAGATGAATTTATAAAACTGGGGCAGTTACTGAAACTTGCAGATATGGTTCAGGACGGGGTTGAAGCGAAATATGTGATCACTGACGGACTGGTAAAAGTAAACGGAGAGGTAGATGACCGTCGTGGCCGAAAGGTTTATGAAGGTGACATCGTTTCTTATGATGGAAAAGAAATTAAAGTGATCAGGTGAATAAATGTATATTGAATCTGTTCAGTTAAAAAATTTCAGAAATTATGATTCTCTGGAACTCGATCTGGCACAGGGGACGAATATATTTTACGGCAATAACGCTCAGGGAAAGACCAATATCCTGGAGGCACTTTATCTTTGCGGAACTACAAAATCGCATAAAGGAAGCAGAGATAAGGATATGATTCAGTTTGGAAAGGATGAATCTCATATCAGGATGATGGTAAAAAGAGATGAGCTTTCCTACAGGATTGATATGCATCTTAAAAAGAATAAAGCAAAAGGCGTTGCGATCAATGGTCTTCCTATCCGGAAGGCCAGTGAGCTTTTCGGAGTAGTTAATCTGGTGTTTTTTTCTCCTGAGGATCTGAATATTATAAAAAATGGTCCGGGCGAGAGAAGGAGATTTCTTGATCTGGAACTGTGCCAGTTAGATAAAATATATCTTACAGATCTGGCTTCATATAACCATATTGTAAATCAGAGAAATAAATTGCTGAAGGATCTCAGTGTTCAGCCTTCACTTAAAGATACACTGGATATCTGGGATATACAGATGGCTGAATATGGACGGAAGATCATTGACAAGCGCAGTGAATTTATTAAAGAACTAAATGAAACGGTTCGAAAAATACATGGTAATCTTACAGGGGGATTGGAAGAACTGAACGTTATTTATGAACCGGACTGTACAGCAGAGAAACTGGAAAGTACCATTTGTGCCAACAGAGAAAGAGATATGAGGATGAGACTGACATCCGCAGGCCCACACAGAGATGACCTGTGTGTAATGGCAAATGGGATTGATATCAGGAAATACGGTTCTCAGGGACAGCAGAGGACAGCGGCACTTTCACTTAAATTATCAGAAATATATATAGTAAAGAGAAAAATAAAAGACACACCGGTTCTGCTTTTGGATGATGTTCTGTCCGAGCTGGACAGCAGCAGGCAGAATTATCTTCTGGACAGTATCAGTGATATCCAGACATTGATAACATGTACAGGGCTGGATGATTTTATCAGTCATCAGTTTCAGATAAATAAGGTATTTCAGGTAGTTCAGGGAACAGTATCACAGCCTGTGTAAGAAGAAACAATCTTTTGACAAGGGTACGGGCTTATGATACACTGAGCGTAATTATGGAAAGTTGGTGAATGCATTGGATAAAGAAGAATTTCGGATAAAACTTGAAGAGATTAATAAGCTGGTTCAGGACAAAGATTATAAAGGTGCCATGAACATTGTAGACAGCATAGACTGGAGACGCGTCAAAAATGTCCGCACCTTATGTGTTGTCGGTGAAATATATGCAGCAAACGGAAGATATGAGGACAGTAAGGAGATTTTCCTTCTTGCATATCATAAGGCATCTATTGGAAAAAATATTCTTTACCGTCTGATTGAGATCTCTCTGCGAATGGATGATATCAATGAAGCAGAAGAATTTTTTGAAGAGTATAAGCAGGTGGCTTCGAATGACAGTACACAATATATTCTGCAGTACAAGATTGCAAGGGCAAAAAATTCTTCATTAAATGAGCAGATCAGAATCCTGGAAGAGTATAAAGAACAGGAATTTACAGAGAAATGGTCATATGAACTGGCAGCCCTGTATTACAAAGCAGGAGAAAAACAGAAATGTCTGGATTTATGCAATGAAATCATTCTCTGGTTCAGTGAAGGCAAATATGTTATGAAAGCCTATGATCTTAAAATGAGAATGGGTGAGCTGACAGGTGCTGAGAAAGCAAAATTTGAGAAACAGTTTGTTCCGAAACTTCTTACACCAGAGCAGGCGAAAGAACTGGAGAAGAAAAAAACGGAAACAGAAGTAAAAGCGCAGGAAGAGCCTGAAGCTGAAGAAGTGGAAGAAACGACAGAAAACAATGAGCCGGAAGTTCAGGTCAGCATGGAAGGCATTCAGGAAAAGATTTCAAAGGGGATCAGGGATGTCTTTGGAGGTAAGACTCAGGAAGAGAAAGAAGAGTTTCCGGAAGAATCCATGGATATGGTTAACGAGGCCGGTATCACCAGGGAAGATGAGATTCCGGAAGAAATCATAAAGAGTGATGCGTCACAGAAAGAACCTGAAAATGTTCCGGAATTGGAGGCAGAACCTGAAAAACCGGGGGCAGAACCCATGGCTGCAATTAAGATGCCTGAATTAAATATTCCGGCATCCATGAAAAATATGGAACTGAGCAAACCGCCGAAGGTTGAGGAAGTTGCTGAGACGAAACTGAATATGGATTCTTTTGATCTGGAAGGGAAAGAGTTGAATCTGGAGGATACGATCCTTGCTGCTGCCAGTGCGCAGGGAATTGAGATTCCGAAGGAAGAAGAGTCAAAAACAGAAGAAGTACAGGAAGAAAGTTCAGAAACTGATGTTGATGATAAAGAAATAAAAGCCCATGATATTTCAGAGGAACTGGAAGAACCGGATTTCCTCAGCGGAGATATACAAGATATAAAGGTTGCTGATCCAAAGCCGGATGAAGAACCGAAAAAGGAAATACCGGTGCAGCCGGAAATAGAAGAAGCTGAAGAAGAAGATGAGGTTACAGAAGAAGATCTCAGAAGAGCTGAAGAGGAATTTCTCCATGGACCGATGGGGAATACAGATCTGAATCCGGAAGATGATACAGAGGGAACGGAAGAAGCCCAACCCCTGACAGAAGAAGAGGAGCTGGAACGTTTTATAGAATCTATCCAGCCGGAAAATGGAGCAGATCCAAGGGATATCGTACCAAGAGAAAAAGAACTTACAGATGATGAGAAGCAGTTATTTACATATTTTGTAAAGGTTCCGGGTATGAAAGAACAGCTTGTGGATACTTTATATGATGTACAGATGGCTGCAGCAGACAAGACTTCTAAAACTGGAAATATTATTGTGATGGGCGGTAAGGAATGCGGAAAGACCAGACTGATCTCAGGCCTGATTCCGGCAATCTGTAAAGAACTGAATCTGGAAGCGTCAAAAGTAGCATATGTTTTTGCAGATCAGATCAACGGAAAAAATATTTATAAGATTTTTTCAAAGCTGGCAGGTGGCTTTCTTGTGATCGAAAATGCAAATCAGCTGACACCGGAAACAGTAGAGATGCTTGACAAAGCCATGGAAGTTAATACAGACGGACTTACAGTAATCGTGGAAGATGAGAAGATTGGTATGCGAAAACTGATTGCCAGATATCCGAAATTCGCAAAGAAGTTTACTTCAATGATCAATATTCCTGTGTTTACCAATGATGAACTTGTCAATTTTGCAAGGGTTTATACAAAAGAGAATGGTTATGCTATTGATCAGATGGGAATGCTTGCGCTGTATAATCTGATTGGAATTAACCAGAAAGAGGATTCTCCTATGAATGTTGGCGCAGTAAAAGAACTGATAGATGCTGCGATTGCAAAATCACAGGGAGGAATCCGTAAATTTAAACGAAATGTATCTAAGAAACGTATAGACAGAGATGGATATATTGTTCTGTACGAGAAAGATTTTACTAAATAATGCGTATTTGTACAGTTACAGGTAATAAAGAAAAAGGAGTAAAGATTATGCCCAGACCGTATCTAGGAGATCCAAAGTATACCATAGAAGTGCTTCAGAAGTATAATTTTGCATTCCAGAAAAGGTTTGGTCAGAACTTTCTGATCGATACTCATGTTCTGGATAAGATTATAGATTCTGCACAGATCACAAAGGATGATTTTGTATTGGAGATTGGACCGGGAATCGGAACCATGACACAGTATCTGGCTGAAGCAGCAAGGGAAGTGGCAGCAGTTGAGATTGATAAAACACTGCTTCCTATTCTGGACGACACTCTGAAAGATTGGGATAATGTGACAGTCATCAACAACGACATCCTCAAAGTAGACATCCGCCAGCTTGCACTGGAAAAAAATCAGGGGCGTCCGATCAAGGTTGTTGCCAATCTGCCATATTACATTACTACCCCGATCATCATGGGATTGTTTGAGAATCAGGTTCCTGTTGATTCTATTACTATTATGGTACAGAAAGAAGTTGCGGACAGAATGCAGGTAGGACCCGGAACAAAAGATTACGGGGCGCTTTCACTGGCTGTGCAATATTATGCGAAACCAAAGATCGTGGCAAATGTACCGCCCAACTGTTTTATGCCAAGACCTAAAGTGGGAAGTGCGGTGATCAGACTGGAACGATATGAAAAACCGCCGGTTGAGGTAAAGAATGAGAAGCTGATGTTTCGTATTATCAGAGCATCTTTTAACCAGAGAAGGAAGACACTGGTGAATGGTCTGAAGAATTCACAGGAGATACCATTTTCTAAAGAACAGATTGAGCAGGCGTTGGGGATGTGTGGACTTTCCCTGAGTGTCAGAGGAGAAGCACTGACACTGGCACAGTTTGCACAGCTGGCAAATGCATTTACAGAAATTTCATAAAAAGATAAATATAAAAAGCATCCGGTGGCTAAGCGGATGCTTTTTATATTACGTTCAAATTTATTTTTTAAAAGGAAGGAGAGTTAATTGCCTCTTCCGGCAATCAACATATGAAAAAGAAATTTTATAAAAATAACGTTGGCTTTATTATTTTTATGGCTTTAGTATATCCTGCAATTATGAGAAAATCGTGTTTAAGATGTGAAAAAAATTTGAACAAATGTCGAAGGAATTATGAAGACTGAAATTGGGATATTTATTTTACAGAAGGCATAAGATTTCTGATATAATGAGCCGGTAAATGAAAATGTCTGTTCATTGTCTGTAATCTGCTGACAGTGAAAAGACAGAGACTTATTATTGACTGGCAAAAGTATGGAGGTAATTAAATCATGAGAATAAAAAAAGCAGGAATACTTATTATTGCGGCAGCAATTACATGTACGACACCGGCAGTACCGGCGATGGCAGCAGATACTTCGGAATCTGTACAGGAGATTATTTCTGATAATGAGATTGATTCTCTTGTATCAGATCCGGACAAAGTAGTTGATATCATTATGTATGTGAAAAATGAGGCAGCAAAACAGGATATTTCAGATGATCAGATCAGATCGCTGATCCAGACTGCGGAGAGTACTGCAGGAGTTAGCCTTTCGGAGGAAGAAGAGAACAGAATCATAAAGATCGTTAAACAGATCAAGGATTCTGATATTGATGAGGAACAGCTCAGGAGTGCTGTGACGAAGGCATATGATAAACTGGAAGAAATGGGGATTGGTAAAGAAGAGGTAAAAGGAATCCTGCATAAACTGGCTGATTTTGCAAAGAGTCTTTTTGAGTAAAATCTGCTCATTCTCAAATCGTAACTGTGAAAAGACGAAATAGTTATGGAAGATTATGGGAGATATACAAGATAGACAAGCATAAAATAAAACAAGAACTATAAATATGTGGTAATTCTATAAAAAAATATTAAAAAATATAAAATAATTGTGCAAATAAACGAAAAGTTAACTGCGAGTTCATAATTTATTCATAAATGATTGCTACTATATAGATAGTTCGAAAGAACCTACGAAAGACGTTGTAATGTGTTATCATTACACATAAATTTTTTTCATAATAATAGCCCCGGTAAACCACTGCCGGGGCACTCCTCGTTTTACGGGGATTTTTTATTTTTTATCTGATAATTTTCCATATTTCTGGATTTCATTATTGAGTTCTTCCATGCGGGTATCCAGTTCTGCTACATATCGCGCACATTCTCTTAATTCTTTTGTGATATAGTCAGGTCCGTCTCCCTCAAATTTGTAATGCATCTTATGCTCCAGAGTCGCCCAGAAATCCTGTGCAACTGTGCGGATCTGAATCTCTACTTTGGTATCAATGATACTGTCGGAGAGAAAGACCGGTGTGGTAACCAGCATATGATAACTGCGGTAACCGCTCTTTTTAGGATTTTTCATATAATCACGTCTTGCAAGGATCGTCAGGTCATTTTGTTTGGAAATCATATCTGCGATCAGATAGATATCAGATGTAAAGGAACAGCTGATACGGATTCCTGCGATGTCATTTACATAGCGTACCATGTTCTCGATACTGGATTCATATCCATGTCGTTTCAGTTTTTTTACAATGCTTTCCGGAGTTTTGATTCTGGATTTTACATGTTCGATTGGATTGTATTTATGTCTGTGCTGAAATTCACCGTTTAGAATATCAATCTTTGTTTCTACCTGTTTAAGGGCAGACTGATAGACAAAAATAACTGTCTCCCAGTCATTCAGTTCTTTAAAATCCCTCAAGGGGACAGAATCATAATTCATGTATAATAATATCCTTTCCTGATACAGGCAGTTCCCCGTTGATTTTTGTAATCTCACAGGGGACTTATTTATAGATTTGCTATAGTTGGTTGATGATATTATTGTAACATATAAATATCCGTTTGTGTGAACTATCTGTATGAAAATTCAGATTTCCATTATTAAAGTGATTGTGTTATAATGTTTGAAAATAGCTGACATGATATACTTTATTTGTAACTGTTCAGTATCCTGTAACAGATGGAGAAGAGTTACATTTATTCCAGGTAAAGGAGAAAACAGATAATGGCTGAATCAATGAAAGATTACGAAACAGAACTGGAAGCCTCTTTTAAGAAAATTGAAGAAGGGGATATTCTTACAGGAACTGTCATCAGTGTAGATGAAAAAGAAGTTGTGGTAGATCTGAAGTATTATGCGGAAGGCATTATTCCGGCAGAGGATTACAGCAGAGAACCGGGATTTTCTTTAAAGGAACAGGTGAATGTGGGAGATGAAGTTTCTGCGACTGTTGTGAGAAAAGACGATGGAAATGGAAATATTCTGTTGTCCAGAACAGAAGCAGCAGATGTGCTTGCATGGGATAAGCTGAAAGAATTAAAGGATTCAAAAGAAGTAATTGATGTGGTGGTCAAAGGCATTGTAAATGGCGGCGTGATCGCCTATGTAGAAGGTGTACGTGGATTTATTCCCGCCTCAAAGCTTGCCCTGAATTATGTGGAGGATACAAACGAATATCTGAACAAACCAATCCAGGTTCAGGTTTTCGATATTGATAAAGAAAAAGGAAGATTAATTCTCTCTGCAAAGGAAATATTAAGAGAAAAAGCAGAAGAGGAGAGAAAAACAAAAATCTCCAATGTGCAGGTCGGACTTGTAACAGAAGGTGTTGTTGAGAGCTTACAGCCATATGGTGCATTCGTAGATCTGGGAAATGGTCTGTCAGGTCTGGTTCATATTTCACAGATCTGTGAGAAGAGAATTAAGAAACCATCAGAAGTTCTGACAGTTGGAGATAAAGTAAAGGTAAAAGTAACTGCTGTCAAAGATGGAAAATTAAGTCTGAGCATCAAAGAGGCAACAGATATGATGGCTAAGGAAATTGAGGAGGAAGTGATTGAGCTTCCGGATTCAAAGGAAGAGGCTTCCACATCTCTTGGCGCACTTTTTGCAAACATTAAATTAGATAATTGAGGTTAGAATCTGTATGAGAAATCAGGAAAAAATATTTGTAATAGGTCATAAGAATCCGGATACGGATTCCATCTGTTCAGCAATTGCCTATGCGGACATCAAAAACAGGACTTCTCAGAAGGTGAAATACATTCCAAAGCGTGCAGGACAGATCAATGAAGAGACAGAATATGTGTTAAATCGTTTCGGCATGCAGCCGCCGGGATATCTGTCTAACATTGGAACACAGATAAAAGATATGGATATCCGTATGAGTCCGGAAGCTGATAAGAGTATGTCCCTGAAAAATGCATGGGATCTGATGATGGAGAAAAGTATCGTATCTCTTCCAATCAGAGACAGAGAAGGACAGCTGGAAGGTCTGATCACAATCGGTGATATTGCTAAGACTTATATGGATACAACGGACAGTTATCTGCTGTCAAGAGCGAAGACACAGTACAGAAGAATTGCCGAGACAATTGCAGGTACCGTAGTAGAGGGAAATGAGCATGGATATTTTACAAAAGGAAAAGTTCTGGTGGGAACTGCAAATCCGGAAATGCTCAAAGCCTATATTGAACCGGATGACCTGATAATCATGGGAGACAGAGAAGAGGATCATCTTCAGGCGATTGCGCAGAATGTTAGCTGTATTATCGTTGGTATGGGAATTGAAGTCAGCGAAAAGGTGATAAAGCTTGCTCATGAGAGAGAAATTGTAATTATTATGTCTCCGTATGATACATTTACGATCGCAAGACTGATCAACCAGAGTATTCCTGTACGGTATATTATGAAAACAGATAATCTGGTTACTTTTAATACAGAGGATTTTACGGATGATATTCAGAATGAGATGATCAAACACCGTCATCGTGCGTTCCCTGTAATTAACAAAAAGGGAAAATGTATCGGAACAATTTCCCGAAGAAATTTCCTGGATATGCACAGGAAAAAAGTAGCACTTGTGGACCATAATGAGAAAGATCAGGCAGTTGACAATATCGATAAAGCTGAAATCGTGGAGATTATTGACCATCATAAACTGGGTTCTCTGGAAACTATGGTACCGATTTCTTTCAGAAATCAGCCGGTCGGATGTACAGCAACGATTCTGTATGAAATGTATGGGGAGCAGAAACTTGAGATTTCACCGAGTATTGCGGGGCTTCTCTGTGCTGCGATTATTTCAGATACACTGATGTTCCGTTCACCTACCTGCACATTATCTGACAAGATGGCGGCAGGTGCGCTGGCACTTATTGCAGGAATCAATATTGAGCAGTTTGCAAAAGAGATGTTTAAAGCAGGAAGTAACCTGAAAGACAAATCACCGGAAGAAATTTTCTATCAGGATTATAAGAAATTTATTGCTGAGGATGAGATCAACTTTGGTGTTGGACAGATCAGTTCTATGGACAGCGATGAGCTGGCAGAAATCAAAGAGCGTCTGGTTCCGTTTATGGTCAGCGAGTGTGGCCGTCATGGTGTTACCCGCGTATTCTTTATGCTTACCAATATTATTGAGGAATCTACAGAGCTTCTCTATTATGGTGAGGGAAGTGAGGAAATGGCACGTATTGCTTTCCATATGGAGCCAAAGGATGGTGTATTTGATCTGAAAGGCGTTGTTTCACGTAAGAAACAGCTGATTCCGGCACTTATGGAAGCTGCACAGGCCGGACAGAACGATTACAACTGATGGCAGCAGACAGAATAGCTGAGGATAATAAGAAATGGAAAAAGAAACCTGGAAAGCAGGAAATATGCTTTATCCACTTCCGGCAGTTATGGTAAGTGTTTCTGACGGAGAGGGGAATGACAATATTATTACAGTTGCATGGGCAGGAACTGTCTGCACGAATCCGCCGATGGTGTCTATTTCTGTGCGACCATCCCGTTTTTCCTATGATATGCTCAGAAAGACGGGAGAATTTGTAATAAATCTGACAACAGAGAAACTGGCATATGCAACGGATTACTGTGGAGTCCGTTCCGGCAGGGATGTTGATAAATTTAAAGAAATGAAGCTTACCAAAGAGAAGGCGGATTTTGTGAAAGTTCCCATGATCGCAGAATCTCCGGTGAGTATTGAATGCAAAGTAAGGCAGGTTCTGGAATTGGGTTCCCACCATATGTTTCTGGCGGATGTGCTTGCAGTTCATGCTGATCCGCAGTATATGGACGAGAAGAAGAAATTTCATCTGAATGATGCGAAACCTCTGGTGTATTCTCATGGTGAATATCTGGGAATTGGTAAAAAACTGGGAACATTTGGATACAGCGTTAAAAAAAAGAAGAAAAAATCCGGAAAAAAGAAACAGTAATCCGCAATTTGCAGGCGCAGACAATGTATGATAAAATGAAAGGACATAAACATGAATAATGTGACATTAATAGGAATGCCCGGTTCAGGGAAAAGTACAATAGGAGTTATTCTTGCAAAAGCATTGAGATATGAATTTCTGGATTCGGATCTTCTGATACAGAAACAGGAGAAAAGAAAGCTTTCAGAGATCATAGAGCAGGACGGACCGGAAAAATTTAAGGAAATTGAAAATCAGGTTAATGCAGACATTCATGTGACAGATACGGTCATTGCACCCGGCGGAAGTGTTATTTACTGTGATGAGGCAATGGAACATCTGAAGTCTATAGGTAAGGTTATATATCTTAAATTATCACTGGAATCTTTATCCAAAAGACTGGGAAATCTGAAAGGCCGCGGAGTTCTGTTAAAGGCCGGTCAGAGCCTGAAAGATCTGTATGAGGAACGTGTACCTCTGTACGAGAAATATGCAGATATTACCATTGATGAAGAGGGGAAAGATTTGGATGAAAGTCTTCGGGCAATTCTGGAGATAATACATATCAAAGAGCAGGGAAAGTGATTATTACAGCTCGGGAAAAGGACAGTGGTAAATAATTTTTGTTTACAAATGATAAATATATGATATAATATACAACTGACTTTAAAATAGGATGATCGTTTAGTATAAACATATATGCATTTGAAACAGAAGTTACATGTTCGCAGAAAACGAAAAACAGAGTGAACAGTGACCATTAATTCTGCTCATGGAGTGAAAATAAATAAGAGGTGTGATATGGAACAGTATGTTATAAAAGGAGGCAACCCTTTAGTCGGTGAAGTTGAGATTGCCGGTGCCAAGAATGCGGCACTTGCTATTCTTGCAGCAGCCATAATGACTGATGAGACGATTCTGATAGAGAATTTGCCGGATGTAAGGGATATCAATGTATTGCTTGAAGCGATCGCTGGTATTGGAGCACAGGTAGACCGTATTGATAAATCTACTGTGAAGATTAACGGATCTACAATTGGAGATGTAAGTGTTGATTATGAATATATCAAGAAGATCAGAGCTTCCTACTATCTGCTGGGAGCACTTCTTGGTAAGTATAAACATGCAGAGGTACCGCTTCCAGGTGGATGCAACATCGGAAGCCGTCCGATCGACCAGCATCTGAAGGGATTCAGAGCGCTTGGTGCAGATGTAGATATCATGCATGGAGCAATTGTTGCGAAAGCAGATGAACTTCATGGAAGCCATATTTTCCTTGACGTTGTCTCTGTAGGTGCAACGATCAATATTATGATGGCAGCCTCATTGGCTCCGGGACGTACTATTTTGGAAAATGCCGCAAGAGAACCGCATGTAGTTGACGTTGCCAACTTCCTGAACAGTATGGGGGCAAATATTAAAGGTGCAGGTACAGATGTGATCCGTATTAAAGGTGTGGAGAAGCTCCACCGTACAGAGTATTCTATTATTCCGGATCAGATCGAGGCAGGTACATTTATGTTTGCTGCGGCAGCAACAGGCGGAGATGTAACAGTTAAGAATGTAATTCCGAAGCATCTGGAAGCAACTACGGCTAAACTTGAAGAAATTGGATGTGAGGTTGAGGAATTTGATGATGCAGTTCGTGTACGTGCACCAAAGAGACTTCACCGTACTCATGTAAAGACTCTTCCATATCCCGGATATCCTACAGATATGCAGCCACAGATTGCTGTAACTCTGGCACTTGCAGAGGGAACCAGTATTGTAACAGAGAGTATTTTTGAGAACAGATTCAAGTATGCGGACGAACTTTCACGTATGGGAGCAAACATCAAAGTTGAGGGAAATTCAGCAATTATTGATGGTGTGAAGAAGCTTACAGGTGCGAGAGTAAGTGCACCGGATCTGCGTGCAGGTGCAGCCCTGGTGATCGCAGGTCTTGCAGCAGATGGAATCACAGTTGTTGATGATATCGTATATATCCAGAGAGGATACGAGAATTTTGAAGATAAGCTGAGATCTCTCGGTGCTGAGATTGAGAGAGTATCCAATGAGAAAGAAATCCAGAAATTCCGTCTCAGGGTGGGATGATAAAAAATACCAAAAAATTACTTGACATTTGTAAGGGTTAAGTATATTGTATGATATGCAGCAATCTTAATTAATGCAAGTTAATAATTAGTAATAGCCTTTTATTCAGAGTGGTGGAGATACAAAGGATCTGCGAAGCCACGGCAACCCCTGTTTGTGTAGGAAGGTGCCAACCTGAGCGAGTGATCGAACAATAAGAGGATTGTTGAGATAATCAGACAGTCCGATTACTTCGGGCTGTTTCTTTTTGTTAACGGAAAAGTATCAGCGGAGAGAAATAATCTGTTGATACAGTACATAAATGGCTGTGGGTTATTCTGCGGTCGGGAAACAATTGTAAATGAATAAAAAAGGAGAACACAATGGAGAAAATTTTATTTACTTCTGAATCTGTAACTGAAGGCCATCCGGATAAAATGTGTGATGCTATTTCCGATGCTATTCTTGACGCTCTTATGGAAAAAGATCCTATGAGTCGTGTTGCATGTGAAACTGCTACAACTACAGGTCTTGTACTTGTTATGGGTGAGATTACAACAAATGCATATGTTGATATCCAGAAAATCGTAAGAGATACTATCCGCGAAATCGGATATACACGTGGAAAATATGGATTTGATGCTGATACATGTGCAGTTATCACAGCAATCGATGAACAGTCTGCTGATATCGCTCTTGGCGTAGATAAAGCTCTTGAAGCAAAAATGGGTGAAGATGAAATTGATGCTATCGGAGCAGGTGACCAGGGTATCCAGTTTGGTTATGCTTCCAATGAGACAGAAGAGTATATGCCATATGCCATCAACATGGCACACAAACTTGCACGTCAGTTAACGAAGATCCGTAAAGACGGTACATTAAAATATTTAAGACCGGACGGAAAAACACAGGTTACTGTAGAATATGATGAAGCCGGAAAACCAATCCGTATCGATGCAGTAGTATGCTCTACACAGCATGATCCGGATGTAACTCAGGAGCAGATCCATGAGGACATTAAGAAATACGTTTTCGATGAGATCATTCCGGCAGATATGGTAGATGAGAACACAAAATATTTCATCAACCCAACAGGACGTTTCGTGATCGGCGGACCTCATGGTGACAGCGGACTTACCGGACGTAAGATCATCGTTGATACTTACGGTGGAACCGGACGTCATGGCGGCGGTGCTTTCTCCGGTAAAGACTGTACAAAGGTAGACCGTTCCGCAGCGTATGCTGCACGTTATGTTGCAAAAAATATTGTTGCAGCAGGTCTTGCAGATAAATGTGAGATTCAGCTTTCCTATGCGATCGGTGTTGCTCATCCGACATCTATCCACGTAGAAACATTCGGAACCGGTAAACTTTCTGATACAAAGCTGGTTGAGATCATTCGTGAGAACTTTGACCTTCGCCCGGCGGGAATTATCAAGATGCTTGATCTGAGAAGACCGATTTACAGACAGACAGCTGCTTATGGACATTTCGGACGTACGGATGTAGACCTTCCATGGGAGCATCTGGACAAAGTTGATGACCTTAAGAAATACCTTGCTTAAATAAGAAAATCGTAACTGTTCAGTACTTGCACAGACAGTGGAATGCTGAATAATTACAGAATATCACAAAAATTGCAGTGCAATGGGATAAAACAGGAATTATCTGAAAGAACAGGACAGATGATTCCTGTTCTTTTTATAGAAAATTTAGATATGTAAAACAGACTTTATGATATAATGCTTGCAGAGGGCAAAATTATAGAAACCTTATAAATCAACAGATAAAGGATGATCGGGATGAAGTTAAAAACAAGGATTATAGTTGGATTCGGTATGAGTATTCTGGTTCCTCTGCTTTTATTTTCGGCAACTTTGTACGGATTAGGTCACACAAAGTTTGCACAGCAGACAAAGGATTCTTCGGAAGTGGTGTATGATATTTCAGTAGGGGAATCCACCCACAGCCAGACACAGGTAAGGATTATTGCAAAAGATCTGCTGTTTACTGCGACGGTAATATTAGTATTCACAGCTTTATCTATTGGATTATGGATTTACAGAAGTATTGCCACACCGCTGGTTAAATTAAAGAAAGCCACTCAGAATATCAAAGAGGGAAATCTTGATTTTGTTCTGGAAGTAGATGGTGACGATGAGTTTTCGGAACTTTGCCGGGATTTTGAGGAGATGAGAAAGCGGCTGAAGGAATCAGCAGAAGAGAAAGTTCTTATGGATAAAGAAAATAAAGAACTTATCAGCAATATTTCTCATGATCTTAAGACGCCGATCACAGCGGTAAAGGGATATGTAGAGGGGATTATGGACGGCGTAGCGGATACGCCGGAGAAAATAGACCGTTATGTGAAGACTATTTATAATAAGACGAATGAGATGGATCATCTGATCAATGAGCTGACTTTTTATTCAAAGATTGATACCAACAGAATTCCATATACTTTCAGTAAACTGAATGTAGAAGATTATTTCAGTGATTGCGCAGAAGAAGTAGGACTGGAACTGGAAACGAGAGGAATTGAACTGGTATATGCCAATTATGTTGAGGATAATGTGCAGGTGATCGCAGATGGAGAACAGATTCGGCGTGTTATTCATAACATTATCAGCAATGCTATCAAATATATGGATAAACCCAAAGGTATCATCCAGATTCGCATAAAGGATGTGGGAGATTTTATTCAGGTTGAAATTGAAGATAATGGAAAGGGAATTGCAGCAAAGGATCTGCCGTCTATTTTTGATCGTTTTTACAGAACAGACGTGTCGAGAAATTCATCCAAGGGAGGAAGCGGAATCGGTCTTTCCATTGTGAAAAAGATCCTGGAGGATCATGGAGGAAAGGTCTGGGCAACCAGCAGGCTTGGAATCGGCACAATCATGTATTTTGTACTTAGAAAGTATCAGGAGGTACCAATGAAATGAGCAGAATTTTAATTATAGAAGATGAAGAGGCAATTGCAGATCTGGAGAAGGATTATCTGGAGCTTTCCGGATTTGAAGTTGAAATCTGCAACAGAGGAGACACCGGACTGACGCGTGCGCTGAATGAGGAGTTTGACCTGATTATTCTGGATCTGATGCTTCCGGAAGTGGATGGCTTTGATATCTGCAGGCAGGTAAGACAGGAAAAAAATACTCCTATCATCATGGTATCTGCAAAGAAAGATGACATAGATAAAATCAGAGGTCTGGGACTGGGGGCAGATGATTACATGACAAAACCATTCAGTCCAAGTGAACTGGTAGCCAGAGTCAAGGCACATATGGACAGATATAATCGTCTGATCGGTTCCAATGTACGCAAAAATGATATTGTGGAGATCCGCGGGATCAAGATTGATAAGACTGCACGCCGCGTATGGGTAAACGGAGAGGAGAAAACATTTACTTCCAAGGAATATGATCTGCTTACCTTCCTTGCAGAGAATCCGAACAGAGTGTTTACCAAGGAAGAGTTGTTCCGGGAAATCTGGGATATGGAATCTGTGGGAGATATTGCAACAGTCACTGTCCATATCAAGAAGATCCGGGAGAAAATTGAATTTAATACTGCAAAACCTCAGTATATTGAAACAATCTGGGGCGTAGGATACAGATTTAAAGTTTAACTGAATCAGGGAAGTTCCATATTTCAGGCACGAAAAGGCAATAATCAGTGGGAAATTTGGAATGAGTATTGGAAATTTAGACGCAAGATTGTTCGAGAAATCAACTTGTTGGCACAATAGTATAAAAAGGAAAAAAATGGAAAGATTATATAAAAAATTAAAAAGCTATGGACAGTCTGACTATTATCCGTTTCACATGCCGGGGCATAAGAGAAACCGGGCATCTTCAGCAGATGATTTTCTTTTTGAGAGAGATATTACAGAGATTTCAGGATTTGACAATCTTCATCATGCGGAAGGAATTTTGAAAGAAGCACAGGAATATGCAGCTCAGATTTATGGGACAAAGAAATGTTTCTTCAGTGTAAATGGAAGTACGGCGGCTCTTCTGGCAGCAGTCAGTGCAAGTGTAAATAAAGGTGGGAAGATACTTGTCGCGAGGAACTGTCACAAGGCTGTTTACCATGCATTGTATTTACGTGAGCTTCAGCCGGTCTATATTTATCCACATGAAGATCAGAGACTGGGGATAAACGGAGGAATTTCCCCTGAACGTGTGGAAAGATATCTGGAAGAAAATACGGATGTGCAGGCTTTTCTGCTTACTTCGCCTACATATGACGGCGTTGTGTCTGATATAAAGACAATTGCAGAAGTTGTACACAGACATAAGATTCCTCTTATTGTGGATGAAGCACATGGTGCACATCTTCATTATTCTAAATATTTTCCGGTGTCTGCTGCTGATCTGGGAGCTGACATTGTAATACAGAGTTTCCATAAAACGCTGCCATCTATGACTCAGACGGCGGTGCTTCATATATGCAGTGATATGGCAGATGTGGAAAAGATAAAGAGATTTATGGGGATTTACCAGACCAGCAGTCCGTCGTATATTCTGATGGCGAGTATGGATGCATGTATGGATAAACTGAGAAAAGACGGGCAGCAAATGTTTCGTGAATTTACCTTCAATCTGGAGAGGGCCAGACAGCGTCTTTCAAAGTGTGAAAAAATAAAACTGATCGAAGGTTCTATGATCGAAGGCAGTGGAATCTATGATTTTGACAGATCCAAGCTGTTGTTCTCCACAGTCGGAACTTCTGTTAACGGACACCTTCTCCATCAGATACTTCGTGACAGATATCACATTGAAATGGAAATGGCGGCTGAGAAATATGTTCTTGGAATTGCAGCAGTGGGAGATACAGAAGAGGGATTTGAGAGACTGTGTACTGCAATTGAAGAGATTGATGCAGAGATACAGCAAACAGATGAGTCGGAGGAATCGCAGTATCATACTTCTCATGCGAGAATGACACAGCTTATGACAATTTCTCAGGCAGTGGATGCGCAGCAAAGGCGATATTCTCTGAAAGAAAGTGTTGGCAAAGTCAGTGCAGAGTTTGCTTATCTGTATCCGCCCGGAATTCCGATTATTGTGCCGGGAGAGCAGATAACTGGACAATTTGTAAGAAATGTGAGAAGATACATGGAACAGGGGCTGGAAGTACAGGGACTCAGTGATACATCTGCTGAAACAATCTGCGTAGCTGCCCGAAATGAAATTGGACAGGAAGAATACAGTCCGGCAAAGGAATAACATAACAGATATGGGAAAGATTTTTTACATCATGGGAAAGAGTGCATCCGGAAAAGACAGAATCTATTCACTTCTGGCCGCACATAAAGAATTGAATCTGAAAACACTTATTCTGTATACAACCCGCCCGATCAGGGCAGGAGAGCAGGATGGAAAAAATTATTATTTTGTAGATGACGGAAAACTGGAAGAATTCAGAAAAAACGGAAATCTTATCGAGGAGAGAGCATATCATACGGTTTATGGGATATGGACTTATTTCACTGCAGATGATGGTCAGGTGAACCTTGCAGATTCCGATTATCTGGGAATCGGTACTCTGGAGTCATTTAAAAAGATGCGTAAATACTATGGGGAAGATGCAGTCTGTCCTGTTTATGTCCAGGTAGAAGATGGAGAAAGACTGAGTCGTGCTCTTAATAGAGAGAGAGAACAGGAAAATCCAAGATATGAGGAAATGTGCAGAAGATTTATTGCAGATCAGTCGGATTTTTCAGAGGAAAATATTCTGAACGCAGGGATAGAGAAACGTTTTCAGAATATAAATCTTGATGACTGTGTGAAAGAAATCGCAAATTATATAAAGTCTGTGCAATAGTTCTTCTTTTATGGTATAATATCTTACAAAACGGACTGGTGAGGTGATTCTTATGATGGGATTTAACAATATTATCGGACACGAAGAGATTATCGGACATTTAAAAAATGCAATAGAATCAGGAAAAATATCGCATTCTTATATTTTTACCGGCGAACCAGGTTCTGGTAAGAAGCTCCTCGCAGGGACTTTTGCGTCAACACTTCAGTGTGAGGCCGGAGGTACAGAACCCTGCCAGAAATGCGACTCTTGCAAAAAGGCGATGGGTAAGAATCATCCGGACATTATTATGGTCAGTCATGAGAAACCTGGAACGATCACAATTGACGAGATCAGAGATCAGGTGATCAATGATATAGATATCAGACCATATTACAGTCCTTACAAGATTTATATTATTGCAGATGCAGATCTTATGACACCACAGGCACAGAATGCTCTTCTTAAAACAATTGAAGAGCCGCCGGAATATGCAGTGATTCTTTTGCTGACTAATAATATCGGGGGACTGTTGCCGACTATTCAGTCAAGATGTGTTCGTCTTGATCTGAAGGTAGTGGATGACGGTCTTGTAAAGAAATATCTGATGGAGCATCTTCATGTTCCGGATTACCAGGCGGAGATTGACGCATCCTTTGCACAGGGCAGTATTGGAAGGGCAAAAGAAGCAGCTACTTCTCAGGAGTTTGCAGAGATGACTCAGAATGCACTGAGGATTCTTAAATATGCAAACACCATGGAAGTTTATGAACTGTCAGATGCGATTAAGAGTCTTTCTGAGGACAAACAGAATATCAACGATTATCTGGATATTTTCCAGTTCTGGTTCAGAGATGTCCTGATGTTTAAGGCAACACAGGAGATTGACAATCTGGTATTTAAACAGGAAATTAATTTTATCAGAGAACAGGCAAAGCAGCGTTCCTACGAGAATCTGGAGAACATTCTGGATTCTATTCAGAAGACAAAGGTACGTCTGAAAGCAAATGTTAATTTTGATCTGGCATTTGAATTGCTGTTCCTGACGATCAGGGAGAAATAGAATGACAAAAGTAGTAGGCGTGAGATTTCGTAATGTAGGCAAGATTTATTATTTCAGTCCTAAAGATTATGAAATTAAAACAGGCGATCACGTGATCGTGGAGACAGCCCGGGGAATTGAATACGGGAAAGTCGTACTTGCACCAAGAGAAGTAGATGAGGAAGATGTTGTTCACCCTCTCAAAGAAGTTCTTCGTGTGGCAACAAAGGAGGACGACGAGAGAGAGGCACAGAACAGAGTCAGAGAGAGAGAGGCATTTAAAATCTGTCAGAAGAAGATTCGTGAACATGGTCTGGAAATGAAACTGATAGATGCAGAGTATACATTTGATAATAATAAAGTGCTGTTTTATTTCACTGCTGACGGCAGAATTGATTTCCGCCAGTTGGTAAAAGATCTGGCAGCAATTTTTAAAACGCGTATCGAACTTCGCCAGATTGGTGTTCGCGATGAGACAAAGATTCTGGGAGGAATCGGTATCTGCGGAAGATGTCTGTGCTGCCACACATATCTGTCTGAGTTTGCACCTGTATCCATAAAGATGGCAAAAGAGCAGAATCTGTCCCTTAACCAGACAAAGATTTCCGGTGTGTGCGGAAGACTGATGTGTTGCCTGAAGAACGAGCAGGAAACATATGAAGAGCTGAATAAAAAGCTTCCGGGACTGGGAGATACAGTTACAACTCCGGATGGGCTTACCGGAACTGTACACAGTGTAAACGTGCTTCGTCAACGTGTAAAGGTAATTGTAGAGATCAATGACGAGAAAGAAATTCAGGAATTTCCGGTAGATGACCTGAAATTCAGACCGAGAAAGAAGAAAGTCAAAGTCTCTGAAAAAGAATTAAAAGAACTTGGAAATCTGGAAGATAAAAAAGGAGATTCCAAATTAAATGACTGATCAGCTGGTAAAAGATAATGAACGTATAGATGATCTTCAGAACGGATATTATGTGATACAGGATCCGGATAAATTCTGTTTTGGGATGGATGCAGTTCTTCTTTCCGGCTTTGCAAAAGTAAAAAAGGGTGAGACTGCTCTGGATCTGGGAACAGGAACGGGAATTATCCCGATCCTGCTTAAAACCAAAACAAATGGGAAACACTTTACAGGTCTTGAGATTCAGAAAGAGTGTGCAGATATGGCCGGACGCAGTGTCAGATATAATCATCTGGAGGACGATGTTGAGATCGTACAGGGTGATATTAAGGAGGCTGCTGATATTTTTGGGGCAGCTTCTTTTGATGTAGTGACAAGTAATCCGCCTTATATGATCGGACAGCATGGACTTCGCAATCCGGATATGCCAAAAGCAATTGCCAGACATGAAGTACTCTGTAATCTGGAGGATGTGGTGAGCCAGGCATCAAAGGTTCTGAAAGAACGTGGAAGATTTTATATGGTGCACAGACCGTTCAGACTGGCTGAGATTATGAATGTTCTCACAAAGTATCGTCTGGAACCGAAAAGGATGCAGCTTGTATATCCATACATAGACAGAGAACCGAACATGGTTCTGATCGAGGCATTAAAGGGAGGAAATTCCAGAGTTACAGTGGAACCTCCTCTGATCGTATATAAAGAGCCGGGAGTCTATACAGAAAATATACTGAAGATTTATGATATGATTTAACCGAATTTTATTTGCAAAGTAATATGAGAGGAAACAAATTATGAGTGGTAAATTGTATTTATGTGCAACACCCATAGGAAATCTGGAGGATATTACACTCCGGGTACTTCGAACATTGAAAGAAGTGGATCTTATTGCAGCAGAGGATACCAGAAACAGTATTAAACTGCTGAACCATTTTGATATAAAAACACCTATGACCAGTTATCATGAGTACAACAAAATTGATAAGGCATATGTTCTGATCAGTAAAATGCAGGAAGGGCAGAATATTGCACTGATCACAGATGCGGGAACTCCGGGGATCTCAGATCCGGGAGAGGAGCTTGCGGCAATGTGTTATGAAGCGGGGATTGAAGTAACTTCTCTTCCGGGACCTGCTGCCTGTATCACTGCCCTGACTCTGTCCGGACTTCCAACCAGAAGATTCGCTTTTGAAGCATTTCTTCCGGCAGATAAAAAAGAAAGAAAACTGATTCTGGAAGAACTGAAGAATGAAACGAGAACTATCATTCTCTATGAGGCTCCTCACAGACTGGTAAGAACTCTGGAGGAATTGAAGGAAACTCTCGGAAATCGCAGAATGACTCTTTGCAGGGAACTGACGAAAAGACATGAGACTGCATTCCATACGACTATCGAGGAGCTGATCCTCTATTATCAGACAGAGAAGCCGCTTGGAGAGTGTGTGCTTGTGATCGAAGGCAGAAGCAGACAGGAGATGGAAGAGGAACAGAAGGCATCCTGGGAAAAAATTACCATAGAAGAACATATGGAAATCTATGAAAATCAGGGACATTCAAGAAAAGAAGCTATGAAAATGGTAGCAAATGACAGAGGAATGACGAAGAGAGATGTCTATCAGTACCTCATCAATAAAACCGAAGAATAAGATTAACATACAGAAGAATTCCCGTTTTCGGGGATTCTTTTTTATTCAGGCTGTGGCAAGGAACGGGCTTTTGTGCTATAATAAATTTGTATTATTATGTCCAGATACCAGAATATATTTGAAAACCTGTCTATAATTTTCACGCAGGGGTTTTCAGATATATTCTGGTGATAAGTATATATAACAGGAGGAAAGAAATGGGCGGAGAAAATACAGAATACGGAGCGGATCAAATCCAGATTCTGGAAGGTTTGGAAGCCGTACGAAAGAGACCAGGTATGTATATCGGAAGTACATCCGGCAGAGGTCTTCATCATCTGGTTTATGAGATTGTAGATAACGCGGTTGATGAAGCACTGGCAGGATTTTGTACAGAGATTCAGGTAGTTATTAATCCGGACAACTCTATCACAGTTGTAGATAACGGACGTGGTATTCCGGTAGGAATCAATCATAAAGCAGGGATTCCTGCTGTAGAAGTAGTATTTACCATTCTTCATGCCGGCGGTAAATTTGGAGGCGGAGGGTACAAGGTATCCGGTGGTCTTCACGGAGTAGGTGCGTCTGTAGTAAATGCACTTTCCACATGGCTTGAAGTAAGGATCTATCATGAAGGTAAGATTTATCAGCAGAGATATGAACGCGGTAAAACTATGTATCCTCTGAAGGTTGTGGGAGACTGCCAGCCGGATAAGACCGGAACAACAGTTGTCTTCCTTCCGGATAAAGAAATATTTGAGGAAACAGTATATGATTATGACATTCTGAAACAGCGTTTGAGAGAGATGGCATTCCTGACAAAGGGATTGAAGATTTCTCTTAAAGATACCAGAGAAGGAATGGAAAGAGAGAAAGTTTTCCATTATGAAGGTGGTATCCGTGAATTTGTAAGCTATCTGAACAGAAGCAAGGAAGCGCTTTACCCGGAAATCATTTACTGCGAAGGACAGCAGAACGGTGTGTCTGTAGAGGTTGCCATGCAGCACAATGACTCTTATACAGAGAACTGCTATGGATTTGTAAATAATATTAATACACCTGAGGGTGGTACTCATATTGTAGGTTTCAGAAATGCCCTGACAAAGACGTTCAATGATTATGCCAGAAAGAACAAGCTGCTTAAAGACAGTGAACCCAATTTGAGTGGCGATGATATCCGCGAAGGTCTGACTGCAATCGTCAGTGTTAAGATTGAGAATCCCCAGTTTGAAGGTCAGACAAAACAGAAGCTTGGAAACAGTGAAGCAAGAGGGGCTGTTGACAGCGTGGTGAGCAAGCAGCTTGAGATTTTCCTTGAGCAGAATCCAACAGTAGCGAAAACTACAGTAGAGAAATCAGTTCTTGCACAGAGAGCACGTGAGGCTGCACGTAAGGCTCGTGATCTGACCAGAAGAAAATCAGCACTTGATAATATGTCACTTCCTGGAAAGCTTGCAGACTGTTCAGATAAGAATCCTGAGAACTGTGAAATCTACATTGTAGAGGGAGATTCCGCCGGTGGCTCTGCAAAAACAGCCAGAAATCGTGTAACACAGGCTATCCTTCCACTGAGAGGTAAGATCCTGAATGTAGAGAAAGCACGTCTGGATAAGATTTATGCAAATGCAGAGATCAAAGCTATGATCACAGCTTTCGGAACAGGAATTCATGAAGATTTTGATATCAGTAAACTTCGTTATCATAAGATTATTATTATGACTGATGCCGATGTCGATGGTGCGCACATCGCAACCCTTCTGCTGACTTTCCTGTATCGTTTTATGCCTGAGCTTATCAAACAGGGATATGTGTATCTTGCACAGCCGCCATTATACAAGGTGGAGAAGAACAAGAAAGTATGGTATGCATACGACGATGATGAACTGAATCAGATTCTGACAGAAATCGGACGTGACGGAAATAACAAGATCCAGCGTTATAAAGGTCTTGGAGAGATGGATGCAGACCAGCTTTGGGAGACGACAATGGATCCTGAGAAACGAATCCTGCTTAAGGTTACCATGGATGAGGCTGCGACTTCTGAGATTGACCTTACATTTACTACACTGATGGGTGACAAGGTAGAGCCGAGACGTGAATTTATTGAAGAGAATGCAAGATTTGTAAAGAATCTGGATATCTGATAATAGGGAGAATAGATAAATGGAAGATAATATTTTTGACAAAGTCCACGAGGTGGATCTGGAAAAGACCATGAAGGACTCTTATATTGACTATGCCATGAGCGTTATCGCTTCCAGAGCACTGCCTGATGTAAGAGATGGTCTGAAACCGGTTCAGCGACGTGTATTGTATTCCATGATAGAACTGAATAATGGTCCTGACAAACCGCATCGTAAATGTGCGCGTATTGTCGGTGATACAATGGGTAAATATCATCCACATGGTGACAGTTCTATTTATGGAGCACTTGTAAATATGGCACAGGAATGGTCTACCAGATATCCGCTGGTAGACGGACATGGAAACTTTGGTTCCGTAGATGGTGACGGGGCAGCGGCCATGCGATACACTGAGGCACGTCTGAGTAAGATTTCCATGGAAATGCTGGCAGATATTAACAAAGATACTGTTGACTTCCAGCCAAACTTTGATGAAACAGAGAGAGAGCCGGTTGTACTGCCGTCCCGTTATCCGAATCTTCTGGTGAACGGAACTTCAGGTATTGCAGTAGGTATGGCTACCAATATCCCTCCTCATAATCTGAGAGAGGTTGTGGATGCTGTTGTCAAGATTATAGACAATATCATTGAAGAACAACGCGAAACGACTATGGAAGAGATTCTGGATATTGTAAAAGGTCCTGATTTTCCTACAGGTGCGATGATTCTTGGAAGAAGAGGGATTGAAGAAGCATACAGAACAGGTCGCGGTAAGATTCGTGTACGTGCAGTGACAAATATTGAGACTCTTCCAAACGGAAAGTCCAGAATTATTGTCACAGAGCTTCCGTATCTGGTAAATAAAGCGCGTCTGATCTCAAAGATTGCAGAACTTGTAAGAGATAAAAAGATTGACGGAATCACAGACCTGAATGACCATTCCAGTCGTGAGGGAATGAGAATCTGTATTGATCTGCGCAAGGATGCAAATGCAAATGTAGTTTTGAATTTACTGTATAAGCATACGCAGTTACAGGATACTTTTGGCGTAAATATGCTTTCACTTATTCCGAATAACGGAAGTCTGGAACCGAAGGTATTAAACCTGAAACAGATGCTGGAATATTATCTGGCTCATCAGGAAGATGTAGTGACCAGAAGAACGAAATATGACCTGAATAAAGCAAGAGAGCGAGCTCACATTTTAGAAGGTCTGCTGAAAGCACTGGACAATATTGATGAGGTGATCCGTATTATCAGAGCTTCGCAGAATGTGCAGATTGCAAAACAGGAGTTAATGGACCGCTTTGAACTGACAGATGTTCAGGCACAGGCAATCGTAGATATGCGTCTGCGTGCTCTGACAGGTCTGGAAAGAGAGAAGCTGGAAGCAGAATATGCTGATTTAATGGAAAAAATCCGTAAATACGAGGCTATCCTTGCGGACAGAAGTCTTCTTCTTCGCGTGATTCGTGAAGAAATTCTTGCAATTGCAGAGAAATACGGAGACGACAGAAAGACTTCTATCGGATATGATGTATACGATATTTCTACAGAGGATCTGATTCCGAGAGAGAATACAGTGATCACAATGACCAAACTTGGATATATTAAGAGAATGACAGTAGATAATTTCAGAAGCCAGAACAGAGGTGGAAGAGGAATCAAGGGAATGCAGACTCTTGAGGATGACTACATTGAAGAACTTCTGATGACAACTACCCATCATTATCTGATGTTCTTTACAAATACAGGAAGGGTATATCGTCTGAAGGCATATGAGATTCCGGAGGCAGGACGTACTGCAAGAGGAACTGCGATTATTAATCTGTTACAGCTTATGCCGGGGGAATGCATCACTGCAGTAATCCCGCTCCGCAAATTTGAAGATGGTCATTATCTGATGATGGCTACGAAGAATGGCCTGGTAAAGAAAACACCAATTAAAGAATATGCGAATGTGCGTAAAAACGGACTGGCAGCTATCACATTGCGTGATGATGATGAACTGATCGAGGTTAAGCTTACAGATGATAAGAAGGATATAATACTTGTTACAAAAGATGGTATGTGTATCCGTTTTAAAGAAACAGATGTAAGAAGTACAGGCAGAACTTCTATGGGCGTACGCGGTATGAATATCGATGACGGAGACGAAGTGGTAGCAATGCAGCTGAATTCTCAGGGAGATTGCCTGCTGATAGTTTCTGCAAATGGTATGGGTAAACGTACTTCTATGGGTGAATTTACCTGTCAGAATCGTGGCGGTAAAGGTGTAAAATGTTATAAGATTACCGAGAAAACCGGTGATGTAATCGGAGCAAGAGCTGTAAATGAAGATAATGAAGTAATGCTGATCACTACGGAAGGTATTATCATCAGAATCGCCTGCGCTGATATTTCCATTCTTGGAAGAATTACATCGGGTGTAAAACTGATCAATCTTACAGAGGGTGTCACTGTAGCCAGTGTAGCTAAAGTGAGAGATAAAGAAGAAAAAGATACAAATGCACAGCAGGCAGCAGTGGAAATTACGGACAGTGCAGAAACAGAAGAATCTGATCAGCCGACAGATCAGGAGACACAGGATGAGAACAGAGGGGAAGAGGAATAACCATGAAGAAATGGTACAGATATCTTGCAGCTGGAGTGTTGGTATTACTGACACTCTGTGTGGCAGGATGCGGGGGAGTGAGTCATAAATCACCGGAAAAAGTAACAGAGGAATTGATTCAGTCCTATACTGACGGGAAAGAAAAGAAAGTGAAGGAGTGCTATAACCAGGCAGATAATACAGAAGCAGATCTTCAGGCAGAGATTACAGCAACACTCAAATATTTTGCGGCACATAATCCTAAGAAAGTATCTGTTCAGGATTGTGAGATCCTTTCTGAAAATGACAAGTACAGTTATGTATACATAACCTACAATCTGATCCTGGAGGATGATCAGGAATATCCATGTGTTGGAACTTATATGGTTGGTAAACAGGATAAAACTTATTATATCATGGCACCATCACAGATCACAGATGATATGAAAACTCAGGCGGCTACAGCATATGTCCAATTTATGAAGACAGATGCTTACAAGACGTATACCAAAGCATATGAAACATTTATCAAGAAGAATCCGGGATATGAAGACAAAATTTCGGAAAAAGCAGGAGTGTAATATATCGAGGGCAAAAAAATGAAAAGAATATTACTGATGGTATTTAGAAATCTCTTTTTTGTTCCATATGGATGGTTTAAGTTATGCTGGTATGCATCGCATGCAGAACGTTACAGTGAAGAACAGAGATATCAGCTTCTTAAATATGTAGATAACAGAGCAGTGAAAGGCGGTAATCTGGTAATTGACGGTCATGGTATGGAAAATATTCCAAAAGAAAATGGGTTTATTTTCTTTCCCAATCATCAGGGATTATTTGATGTACTTGCAATCATACAGGTGTGTCCGGTACCTTTCTCGGTAGTGGCGAAAAAAGAGCTGACAAACGTACCATTTCTGAAGCAGGTATTTGCATGCATGAAAGCGTTTATGATTGACCGTGATGATGTCAAACAATCTATGCAGGTAATCATTAATGTTATCAAAGAAGTAAAGGCAGGAAGAAACTATCTGATTTTTGCCGAGGGAACCAGAAGCAAAGACGGCAATCATCCGCAGGAATTTAAAGGTGGAAGTTTTAAAGCAGCAACGAAATCAAAATGTCCGATCGTACCCGTAGCACTGATTGATTCTTATAAGGCGTTTGATACGGGATCTGTCAAAAAACTTACAGTGCAGGTACATTTTCTGGAACCCATATACTATGATGAGTATAAAGATATGAAAACAACAGAGATTGCAGCAGAGGTAAAAAAACGTATCGAAGCGACAATAACACAGTATACTTCTTGATGGAAGTATGAAATTTGCAAGTCCTGAAACCGGATTTTAGGGTAAAAAATAAAAAATATGAAAAAAAGTAAAAAAACCTGTTGACAAAACAGGTTTTTTTACATATAATTACAAATGCGCTTCGGGAGATTCCAAAGTGCATTCGAATTTAATATTGAACTATTAGTTCGGAGTCTGGAGAAGTACTCAAGAGGCCGAAGAGGTGCCCCTGCTAAGGGTATAGGTCGCTAACGCGGCGCGAGGGTTCAAATCCCTCCTTCTCCGTTTTTATTTTTTGGAAAACAAAAAATAAATAAAAAAAGATGTTGACAAACACTTGAAACTATGATAAAGTAAACAAGCTGTCAACAAACAGTAAATCGGTTGAAAAAGATTTGAAAAAAACTTAAAAAAGTTCTTGACAAATCAAAAACAACATGATAAAATAAAAAAGCTGTCGCAAGACAGACAACCTTGATAACTAAACAGTGAAACACATACGATTCTCGAAAATTCTTTACATTTTTAAGAACGGTTTGAAAAACCAAAAACAGTAAAACAAGAGATAGCTAGTTGTTATCTTGAGTGAATCAAACATTTTATCAGAGAGTTTGATCCTGGCTCAGGATGAACGCTGGCGGCGTGCTTAACACATGCAAGTCGAACGGGAATTACTTTATTGAAACTTCGGTCGATTTAATTTAATTCTAGTGGCGGACGGGTGAGTAACGCGTGGGTAACCTGCCTTATACAGGGGGATAACAGTCAGAAATGGCTGCTAATACCGCATAAGCGCACAGAGCTGCATGGCTCAGTGTGAAAAACTCCGGTG